>ERZ827522.167-NODE-167-length-97443-cov-5.769356_pt1 | contig 97443 bp, 64 predicted proteins | sample MGYA00519580_ERZ827522 | MGnify/ENA primary metagenome ERZ827522 (study PRJEB31778, sample SAMEA3449340) | human gut metagenome | biome: human gut; feature: human-associated habitat; material: faeces | place: United Kingdom | collected 2010/2012 ... | reverse complement strand
TGTGTTCTGTAAGCCGTCTGGCTCATGCTTCCCCTATTCCTTATCCTCTTGTATGTTGCGAAGTCTTGCGATTTCAGGCTTCAACGGTAACGGTTTGCTGGGCATACACAGTATCCGGCTCCCACGACTGTGCGTCAGCCGGCCGCTGGTCTCCTGTGATGATGTTCTTGACTTCGTCCTGGGCGCCCTCTTCGGAAGCGTCGGCCGGGAACCAGACGTACGGGATGCCGAGCTTGTCTGCATATTTGATCTGCTTGCCGAGCTTGGCCGCGGTCGGCGCCACGTCCGCCGCGATGCCGCGGGAGCGCAGCTGGTTGGCGATCAGGTTGGACGCGGAGCGGTCGGCTTCGTTCCATACCGCCACGAGCACGGATGCCGGAGACACACGGTTGGCGTGCGCGCCCGCGGTGTGCAGCATGTAGGAGACCAGGCGGGACAGGCCGATGGACAGGCCCACGCCCGGGTACTTCTTGTTGCCCTGCGATGCGAGGTTGTCGTAACGGCCGCCGGAGCAGATGGAGCCCAAAGCGGCGGCGCCGTCGAGGAACGTCTCATACACGGAACCGGTGTAGTAATCAAGACCACGGGCGATTTTCAGATCGGCGATCACGGAGCCCGGACGGATGCGCGCGGCCTCGTCGACGATCATCGCCAGCGTGTCGAGTCCCTGGCGTGCCAACACGTAGGCGTCGGAATCAGACGCGATGTCATGCTTGGCGCACAATGCGTCGAACTTGTCGGACAGTTCCTTGCCGTCGGCAGCGGTCAGCTCGGCCAGTTCGAGGCAGGCACGGGCCTGGGCTTCGTCGGCGCCGCAGCCTTCGACGAGCAGCTTGGCCACCTCATCGGCGCCGATCTTGTCGAGCTTGTCGATCTCACGCAGCACGCCTTCGATATCCGTAAGGCCCAAACCACGGTAGAAGCCTTCGGAGAGTTTGCGGTTGTTCGCATGCACGGTGGCCTTCGGCAGACCGAACTCGCGCAGACGTTCCAATGCGGACACCATGACCAACGGCAATTCGACCTCGTAATGGTCGGGCAGATCGCCATTGCCGATCACGTCGATGTCGGCCTGCACGAACTCGCGGAAACGTCCTTCCTGCGGGCGTTCGCCACGCCAGACCTTCTGAATCTGCCAACGTTTGAACGGGAACGCCAGATCGCCGGAATGTTCGACGACATAACGGCTCAGCGGAACGGTCAGATCGAAGTGCAGACCAAGACGATCCTCAATCGGAGTGTCGGACTCGTGTCCGACTTCCTGAAGACGGCTCAGCAGGTAAATCTCCTTGCTGGTCTCGCCTTTCTTGAGCAGGCTGGAACCCTGCTCAACAGCACGGGTTTCAATGCCTATGAAGCCATTGAGCTCGAATACATTACGGAGCGTGTCGATGACACGCTGCTCCACAACACGTTCAGAGGGGAGCCACTCTGGAAATCCTGAAATAGATGCACCTTTAGCCACGGTTCTCTATAATAAATGAGGTTACGGAAAATGCCGCGCGTTTTTCAAGGTGTGGAAGCGCACGTCACGGACCGTCACCTCTGCACTACATGAAGCTTACGTAAGGAGCTGGCCATGGCCGACGAGAATGTCACCGCGTCCGAGAACACCACTGAAACCAACGAGCAGGCAGCGACGCCCGCAACCCAGGCCAGCAAACCGGCCGTCCCGAGCCCAGCGGCCATGAAGCCGCATGCGCCGAGCCCCGCGGCCTTCGCCAAGAAGGCTCCGCAGCGTCCTGCAACCTCCACCGGATTCTCCGAAGCCGATATCAAGGCCACCGAAGCGTTCGGCCGTGTCGCCGATGACGGCACCGTGTTCGTGAAGGAAGGCGAGGGAGAACGCGAGGTCGGACAGTTTCCGGACGCTTCCAAGGAAGAGGCCTTGGCACTGTATGCCCGTCGCTATCTCGATCTGAAGGCAAAGCTCGACCTGTTCGCCAACAGGCTCAAGTCCAGCAATGTGAAGAACCGTGAGATCGACGAGTCCATCAAGACGCTTTCCGCCGAAATCGAGCAGCCGGCCGTCGTCGGAGATATTGAGGCGCTCAAGTCCCAGTTCGAAGCACTGAAGGAGGCCGGAGCGGCCAAGAAGGCCGAGCTGAGCGAGGCTCACAAGGCCGCCGTCGCCAAGGCGCTGGCCGAACGTACCGCGATTGTGGAGAAGGCCGAGGCTCTGGCCAATTCCCTGGGCGACAACACCAACTGGCGTTCCACCGCGGACAAGTTCCGTTCGCTGTTCCAGCAGTGGCAGGATCACCAGCACAATAGCGTCCGTCTCGACAAGGCCGACGCCGACGCCCTGTGGTCCCGTTTCTCCTCCGCCCGCACTACGTTCAACAGCGCCCGCCGCAAGTGGGCCCAGGGCCGCGATGAGGAGCGCAGCAACGCCAAGGCCGCGAAGGAGGCCATCATCGCCGAAGCCGAGGAGATCAAGGATTCCACCGCTTGGGTGGAAACCTCCCGCAAGTTCAACGAGCTGATGGATCGTTGGAAGAAGGCCGGTCGTGCGGGCCGTCGTGATGATGACGCGCTGTGGGCACGTTTCCGTGCTGCGGCGGACACGTTCTTCAACGCCCGTCAGGCCGATCGCGAGCAGATTAGCTCGTCCGAAAAGGAAAATCTCGCCAAGAAGGAAGAACTGCTGACCAAGGCTGAGGCTTTGGTGCCGGTCAAGGATGAGAAGGCCGCCAAGCAGGCTCGCCAAGCATTGGCCGCCATTCAGGAGGAATGGGATCAGATCGGCTACGTTCCGCGCGATGACATGCACCGCATCGAAAGCCGTCTTGATGCTGTCGACAAGCAGATCAAGGCTGTTGAGGATGCCGCCTGGAAGCAGTCCGATCCGGAAGCCGACGCCCGTAAGTCCTCCTTCGAGGAGCAGCTCAACGCACAGCTCGCCGAACTTAACGCCCAGATCGCCGCTGAGTCCGATCCGAAGAAGAAGGCCAAGCTTGAGGCGGAGAAGGCCACCAAGGAACAGTGGCTGAACGCCATCAAGTAATGACGCTCCCATAGAGCGATACGGTTGTGGTTCCGCTTGGAAGCGGGCGGAACCACAACCGTCCAGCTGAACGAATAGCTGGACGAATAGGCATATGTAAAAAAGACCGGTGGGTTTCATGACATTCCATCATGAAACCCACCGGTCTTTTTGCATACGCGTTGCCGGGGTTCTTACCCCGGCAACGTTGGAAATCAGTTCTGCGACTGCGCGGAATCAGCCGGTTCTGTCGATGCCGTCGGTTCAGTGGCGGCATCGGTTTCAGCGGCCGTTTCGGTCGCCTCCGCCGGATTATCCTTCTGGTTCGGCTCTTCGAAGGCCTCGCCGGTGAACGTGAACTCACCCAGAATGCCTTCGCCTTCGGCGTCCACCTTCACGCGCTGGCCATCTTCGAGGTCGCCCATCAGGATCTTCTCCGAAATGGCGTCCTCGATGTCGCGCTGAATCACGCGACGCAGCGGACGGGCGCCCAGCAGCGGGTCGAAGCCCTTCTGTGCGAGCAGATCCTTGGCCGCGTCGGTCAGTTCGAGCGACATGTGACGGTCGAACAGACGGTCGTTGAGCTGCTTGACATCCAAGTCGACGATCTGACGCACCTGCGGTTCGGTGAGCTGCTTGAACACGATGATGTCATCCAGACGGTTCAGGAACTCCGGACGGAACTGCTGCTTGAGTTCGGCGGAGACCTGTTCCTTCATGCGCTGGTAGCTCGATTCGGTGTTCGTGCCCAGGTTGAAACCGGTGTTGGCGGCCTTGGCGATGTCACGAGTGCCGAGGTTGGTGGTCAGGATGATGATGGTGTTCTTGAAGTCCACCTTGCGTCCCTGGCCATCGGTCAGATGGCCATCGTCCAGCACCTGCAACAGCGTGTTGAAAATGTCCGGATGGGCTTTTTCGATTTCGTCGAACAACACCACGGAGAACGGCTTGCGACGCACCTTTTCGGTAAGTTCGCCGCCTTCTTCGTAGCCGACGTATCCCGGAGGCGCACCGAACAGGCGCGACGCGGCGTACTTTTCGGAGAATTCCGACATGTCCACGCGGATCAGCGCATCCTCATCGTCGAACAGGAATTCGGCGAGAGCCTTGGCCAGCTCGGTCTTACCAACGCCGGTCGGGCCAGCGAAGATGAACGAACCAGCCGGACGCTTCGGATCCTTCAATCCGACGCGTGCGCGACGGATGGAACGGCTCAATGCGGACACAGCCTCATCCTGACCGATGATGCGCTTGTGCAGTTCACTCTCCATGCCCATGAGCTTCTTGGACTCGGCCTGGGTGAGCTTGAACACCGGAATGCCGGTGGTCTGGGAAATCACCTCAGCGATGACGTCCTCATCCACCACCATCTTCACATCGGACTCGCCCTCACGCCAAGCGGATTCCTTCTCCTTGCGCTCGGACTCGATCTTCTCCTGCTTGTCACGCAGTTCGGCGGCCTTCTCAAAGTCCTGGTCCTTGATGGCCTGGTCCTTCTCCTCGGCCAGCTTGGCAGCCTTGGCGTCCAATTCCTTGAGCTCCGGCGGAGCGGTGAGCCTGCGGATACGCAGTCGGGCGCCGGCCTCATCGATCAGATCGATGGCCTTGTCGGGCAGGTGGCGGTCCTGAATGTAGCGGCTGGAAAGTTCCGCCGCGGCCTGCAGCGCGCCATCGGTGATCGTCACATGATGGTGGTTCTCGTAACGCTCACGCAAGCCCTTCAGAATCTCAATGGTCTCGGCGATGGTCGGCTCGTGCACCTGGATCGGCTGGAAACGACGTTCCAGCGCGGCATCCTTCTCGATGTACTTGCGGTACTCGTCGGTGGTGGTCGCGCCGATGGTCTGCAGTTCGCCACGGGCCAGCATCGGCTTCAACATATCGGAAGCGCCCAAGGCGCCATCCGCGGAGCCTGCGCCCACGATGGTGTGAATCTCATCGATGAACAGCACGATGTCGCCGCGGGTCTTGATCTCCTTCAAAACCTTCTTCAGGCGTTCCTCGAAATCGCCACGGTAGCGGGAACCAGCAACCATGGAACCGAGGTCCAAGGAGTAGACCTGCTTGCCTTTCAGCGTTTCCGGCACATCACCGGCGTTGATCTTCTGCGCGAGTCCTTCGACCACCGCGGTCTTGCCTACGCCAGGCTCGCCGATCAGCACCGGGTTGTTCTTGGTGCGGCGGGAAAGCACGACCATAACGCGCTCAATCTCGTTGGTACGGCCGATGACCGGGTCGAGCTTGCCGGCACGGGCAAGGTCGCAGATATTGCGGCCGTACTGCTCCAGCGCCTCAAACTGAGTCTTGTCCTCGGCAGACGTCACGCGGTCATCGCCACGCAGCTCCTCGTAGACTTGCTCGATGCGTTCCTTGGTGACGCCGGCGTCGCGCAGCACACGACCAGCCTCGCCCTTGTCCTCGGCAAGTGCCATCAGCAGATGCTCGGTTACCACAAAGCTGTCGCCCATCTTGGTGGCCTTCTTCTCGGCCTTCTCGATGACGCGGACGAGCTCGTTGGACAGGCCCATCTGCTGACCCTCACCCGAAACCTTGGGCGCGCGGTCGATGGCATCCTGCGTGGAGCGTGCGAGCTGAGCCGGGTCGGCACCGATGCGCTCGATGATCACGGAGATATTGCGCTCGCCGGCACCGAGCAGGGCAGACAGCAGGTGAATCGGCTCCACCGCGCCGGCCTGCGCGTCGGCAGCCGTGCTCATGGCGGTCTGCAGCGCCTCGCGCGACGTCATTGCTAGCTTATCGATTCTCATGGAATCACCTCTCTTGGGGTGGCCGCCCTACGGGGCGGCTTCACGTTGTTCGAGATGTATTGTTGCCAGCTTTGCGCGATCTTATACACAAATCTAAGTCTCTATATATAAGATTTTCTGAGTGATTAAGAGATAGGGGGCAGGCACGCTCACCCACTGCGGCCTCGTCCCCTTACTATCTCAATCTGTAACATCTATCGACCGTTTCCGGCTCCAGATGTTACAGATCGAGACGAATTGTTCAGCGGCGCCCGTTTATCTAAATCTGTAACATCTGGTCAGCAAATAGAGCTCTATCTGTTACAAATCGAGACGAACAGAAAACACCCGGATCAAAAATCTAAATCTGTAACACCAGGCCCACTTTTAGCGGCCAAGATGTTACAAGTCGAGACAAACCGAGAACCACCACAAAGGTGCCTGTCCCCTTTGTGGTGATCCAGAGAAGAATCAGCCCCGATTAAAAGAGGCGGCATCAAGCCCAGTCTACGTTTGGCGATCCCAAAACCCAACGAGAACGCAGCGATGGAATCGAGAACCGACAATAGCCCGTTCGCACAGATAGAGGCGGAGATTCAAGGTCAGAGCCCGGCTTAAACGGCTTAGCTATCGCACGCCACAATGTTCTCGTCGTCCTCCCTATCGTATTTATAGTGCTTATAGTGAAAATAGCGAGTTTAGTGAGAATAGTATCGCTCAAGACTCGTGGACTCAATTATTGACCTCCCGCCCAGAATGAGTGGGGCAATTATTTCTATTAGAGGTCAAATCGAAGCCCAATAGGGCCTTTTAGCCCTCTCATTCCGGGCGGTCGCTTTCTTTTGAAGATTGTCGTAAGCTGGTATCACTTATCTTAATGAATGCATACTATTTGCGAGGTACCCGCCGTGAAACGCTCCACCTATATCGGCCTGCTCGTCTTAGCGTTTGCGATTACCGCAGTCGGCGTAGGAATTATCTATCTCGCATTTCTCCCCGCCTCTGCGACGCAGGCGGCGGTTGAGACCGTAAGCTATCCCATCGAGGTCCTCACCGATATCGTCAAACCCGATTCGGTCACCGTCGATTTTGACGGTACGCCCGCAGCGCTTGGTGTCAGCAACTATCCCCGCATCGAACTTGGGGCCAGACGCTACACCAAAGATGAGCAGCTTATCGGCAAGGCAACCAGTTTACTCAAAGGCAAGACGTTTAAGCGGTGGTACGGCGCCGCAATATATCGAGCCAAGAATGGCCAAATGGTTGGCGGATATTATTCGACCCTTGAGCTCGATGCGGCAAACGGGAGCAAATTGTGCAACGTCTCATACGACCCCGGCTGCGTGGACAATGAAGGACCGGGGGTCTATATCTCGGATGGCGACGTAATCTACGTCATGGAGGGCGACCAGACGGCAGTCGTCGATTTTATGGATCGGTGTACCGAGGATGCCTACGAACAAACCTGCGAGCCCGATCCGCAGACAGCGCGCAACAGTGGCTCGGCACGCACTTGGCTATTTGACGATGAAATAACCTGGACCCCATCGAAATAAGGACCCGCCGGGCAGGCAACTTTGTGATGGTCCCGGTCAATTATTAGCGCCTCTCAAGACCCAACGAGAACGTCGCGGTAGCCCCGGCCACACCTTTCCCTCGGGCGACCCTCGCGAAGCGCGTGAGCACGAGGGAAAGGTGTGGCCGGGGCGTACAGCAGAGTTACTCGGCAGCGGCCTTGAACTTGTTGTAGTTGATCAGGCAGCCGGCCTTGACGATGGCACGCTCCTCTGCCGTCATATCGGCTATGTAGAGCTCAATGTGCTCGACCGTGCCGTCGGCGCGCACCACGTAGGCGGCGATGTTCTTCAGGTCGCCATCGAGCGCGGCACGGATACCCGGCACAAAGACATAATCGCCCACCTCAAAGTTGGGCTCGGCCTCCATCTGGAAGGGCACCATGCCCCAGTTCATCACGTTGGAGCGATAGCGCTTGGTGGCGTACTCGTGGACGATGTTGGCCAGGCCGCCAATTACGCGCTGGCAGCTCGCGGCTTGCTCGCGGGCAGAACCGTCACCGGGCTTCTTGGCATAGAGCATGGAGCCGTACTCAGTCGCCTTGGCATCGGCCACAACGCCGGCGCCGGTCAGCGCCTCAAACACGCCCGCAAGCTCGGCATCGAGCGCCGCCAGGTCACCCGCGGACTCGCCGGCCACGCGACGCTTCTCCACCGCGGCGGCCCCCTTGGAGCGACCCACGTAGGCCGGGTCGCGACGGCTGAGCGTAAACTCGGCCAGACCCAGCGGGTTGGAGCGGAAGGAACTCGTCTCGCCCGAGGGAATGAGCTCGTCAGTCGTGGTGACCGGGTCCATGATCTTGGAGCACACCTTGAGCAGGATATCGTCGCCGAGGGGCTCCATCGCGGGCCACGGCTTGATGTTGGGGCCCTCGACCAGCTCGTCGGCAGGCTCGGCCTTGCCAAAGCCCCAGTACACGCGCTTTTTGTACGGCGCGTCGTCAAAGGTGTACTCGCAGGCCTCGTCCCAAGTCTCCTCGGGCAGGTCGGTCGCCGGCGTCAGGACGCCGCCGTTGGCAGCCGTCGCCGCAATGGAGCGGGCGTCCATCAGGGCCACGGCGCTCAGCTGGCCATTACCTGGCTTTGAACCCTCGCGGTTGGGGAAATTGCGCGTGGTGTGGCGAATCGAAAGGCCGTTGTTGGCAGGCGTGTCGCCGGCACCGAAGCACGGACCGCAGAACGCCGTGCGCACGATCGCGCCAGCCTCCATGAGGTCGTAGATGTAGCCGCGGCGTGTAAGCTCGAGCGCCACGGGCTGGCTCGTGGGATAGACCGACAGCGAAAACTCGCCGCAGCCGGTGTTGGCGCCCTTGAGCACGCGGGCAGCCTGGACCACGGAGTCGTAGTTGCCGCCCGAACAGCCGGCGATAACGCCCTGCTGCACGTGCAGCTTGCCGTCGACGATCTTGTCGAGCAGGCTAAAGTGCGTCTTGCCCTCGCCGATCTTGGCGGCCTCGAGCTCCACCTCGTGCAGGATGTCCTCGAGGTTCTCGTTGAGCTCGTCGATCTCAAAGCCGTTGGAAGGATGGAACGGCAGCGCGATCATGGGCTTGATGCTCGACAGGTCGACCTCGACACAGCCGTCGTAGTAGGCGACATCGGCGGGCTTGAGCTCGCGATAATCATCGCCGCGGCCATGCATGGTCAAAAACGCGTGCGTATCCTCGTCGGTTGCCCAGATGGAAGAAAGGCAGGTGGTCTCGGTGGTCATGACGTCGACGCCGTTGCGGTAGTCGGTCGTCATGCTCGCGATACCGGGGCCCACGAACTCCATGACCTTGTTCTTAACGTAACCCTTGGCAAAGACGGCACGGATGATGGCGAGCGCCACATCGTGCGGGCCGACGCCGGGGCGCGGGGCGCCCGTGAGGTAGATGGCAACGACGCCGGGATAGGCGACATCGTAGGTGTCGCGCAGCAGTTGCTTTGCCAGCTCGCCACCGCCCTCGCCCACGGCCATGGTGCCCAGGGCGCCGTAGCGGGTGTGCGAGTCGGAACCCAAGATCATCTTGCCGCAGCCAGCGAAGTTCTCACGCATAAAGGAGTGGATGACGGCGATATGCGGCGGAACGAAGATGCCGCCGTACTTTTTGGCAGCCGAGAGACCAAAGACGTGGTCGTCCTCGTTGATGGTGCCGCCCACGGCGCACAGCGAGTTATGGCAGTTGGTGAGCACGTAGGGCAGCGGGAACTGCTCCATGCCCGAGGCACGCGCCGTCTGGATAATGCCGACAAAGGTGATGTCGTGGCTCGCCATGGCGTCGAAGCGAATCTTGAGCGCCTCGGGGTCGCCGGACGTATTGTGTGCCTGAAGGATCGAATACGCGATGGTGCCGCGCTTGGCATCCTCGGGTGTCTGCGTAATGCCGCGCTCAGCGGCCTCGGCCTCAGGCACAACCTCGCTGCCGTTACGCAGGTAGATGCCGTCCTCGTACAGCTTGACCATACTGTCTCCCACTCTGCCCAAAAGATTTGGGCGCATAGCATACATTCGTTCAATATCGTGCCATAGAACGGTTGCGAGCGGGTTACGAATCTACACGTTCACTTTATCTCGGTAAAGCATAGGACGAGCCCGGTGCAGGACCGGCGGATTTGGTGCAAGTGTGTCCCTTTCAACTAGTCATTTAAGAACGTCCCCAATGACTACCCATAACAACGCCGATGTTTTGGCGCGGACAGCGAAAGCCCACCAATTCGGAGCAAAACAACGCCGCAAGTAGAGGACGGACAGCGAGCGACGTCCAGAGCGAACAAGTTGGCATGAAAAAGGCAAGGCATAGACCTTCTGGTCATGCCTTGCCTTTTGAATGACAAATTGTCGCTCTGGACGTCGCGCAGCGTCGGCCCGTTACGCGGGTTGGTAAACCCGCGTAACTACAAATCCCCGCCGGCGCCCAGCAGCTTACGCATGACCTGTTCGGGGTTAACTGAGCCGTCGCGCGGGGCCAGGGCGGTGATCTTCTTCTGCATCTTGTACTCGTGCAGCTCGTCCTCGAGCTGGCGTACGCGGGCACGGAGTTTTTCGTTCTCGCGCTCGCGCTCCTCGGCACGCTCCTTCATATCGAGGATACGCACCACGCCGGCAAGGTTGATGCCCTCGTCGGTCAGCTGGTTGATGAGCTCCAGGCGCTCGATATCGGCACGCGAATACAGACGCGTGTTGCCGCCCGAGCGCTGGGGGTTCACCAGGCCCTTGGACTCGTAGACGCGCAGAGTCTGCGGATGCATACCGGTCAGCTCGGCCGCCACGCTAATCATGTACAGCGGTTTGTTCCTATTGTCCTCGGCCATGCTACCTGACCCCTTTCCGTCTCGTTATCGTCCATCATAAGCCCGCGGGCGTGGGCGTGCGCCGCGACCGCCCTAGTACGTCGCCTTGTAACGGTTGACCTTCTCGCGGTAGTCGCGCGTGTCGGCCTCGCGCAGCTTGGTCATGGCATCGCGCTCGTCATCAGACAGGTTCGTGGGAACCTGCACCTTGATCTCGACAAGCAGCGCACCGGTGCGCCCGCGATGCTTAACGTCGGGCGCGCCCATCTCCTTAAAGCGGAACTTCTTGCCCGTCTGGGTACCCGCGGGCACCTTCAGACGAACCGTCGCACCACCGGGCGTCGGCACGTCCACCGTGCAGCCGAGCGCCGCCTCGTAGACCGAGACCGGTACCTCCATGGTCACGTCGGCACCTTTGCGCTTAAACAGCGGGTGCTCCTCCACATGCGTGGTCACGACCAGGTCGCCGCGCTCGCCACCCGCAACGCCGTACTCGCCGCGACGCTTGTAGCGTAGCTTGCCACCGTCGACCGCGCCCGCGGGCACCGAGACCGTAATGGTCTGCTGCTCGCCTGTCGAGGGAATGCGATAGGTGACCTTGTGCGTCACGCCGCGGAACGCGTCCTCAGCCGTCACATCGACGGTCAGCGACAGGTCGCCGCCCTTGCGAGCGCGGCTGCGACCCGCGCCGGCACCGGCAGCGCCCGCAGCCCCGGCAAAGCCCGAGCCCCAATCGCTGCCCCAGGCGCCGTTGCCGCTAAAGATGCTGTCGAAGATGTCGCCCCAGCCGCTGGCGCCCGCGCCGGCACCGTAGCCTCCGCCATACGCGCCGCCTGCGCCCGGCATGCCGCCAAACATGAGCATCTGGTCGTACTCTTTGCGCTTCTTCTCGTCCGAAAGCGTCTCGTAGGCCTCGCTGATCTCCTTGAACTTGGCCTCGTCGCCGCCGGCATCGGGGTGATATTTTTGCGCGAGCTTGCGAAACGCGCTCTTGATCTCTTTGTCGGAGGCGCTCTTGGATACGCCCAGGATGTCATAGAAGGTTTTGCCTGCAGCCATCGTAGCTCCTCTCCTGTTACGTCCGCCGCCCATGCAGACGACGGCTCATGCTTTCATATGGCACTAGGCCAGAAAGGGCCCCGGGTGTTGCCCCGGGGCCCTTCTCAATTACTCCTCGGTGCTCTCGACCGTATCGGCCGTAGCATCCTCGGGCGCCGCTTCGGGCTCCGGTGCGGGGCGCTTCTCGCCACCGTAGGTCACCGTCACCATCGCGGAACGCAGGATGCGATCCGCCATGCGGTAGCCCTTCTGGTACACATCGTTGACGGTCTCGTCGTACTGCGATGCGTCCTCGACGCGACCCACAGCCTGATGCTCGAGCGGATCGAACGCCTCGCCCTTGGGGTCGATGGGCTCAACGCCCTCATGCGCAAACACGTCGAGCAGCTTGGCATGTACCGCGTCAACGCCATCGACGAACTGCTTAAAGTCGTCGGAAAGCTCCTGACTGCGGGCATGGTCGATCGCGCGCTCGATATCGTCAATCACCGGCAACAGCGCGGTGACAAGCTTCTCGGTCGCGCGCTCGCGCTCGGCGATACGCTCATTGGCGGTGCGGCGACGGAAGTTCTCCCAGTCGGCCTGCAGACGGGCGGTACGCTCGGTGGCGTCCTTTGCCTTGTCCTCGGCGGCCTTCTGAGCCTCTGCCGCAGCATCGAGCTCATTGCGCACGTCGGCAAGCTCTTTCTGAGCCTGCTCGAACTTGAGCTTAAAGTCGTTGTCGGCGGCTTCCTCACCGGCGCGGATAGCGGCTTCCACCATCTCGTCCTCGGTCATCGTCGCCTCCTTGTTGGAATCCTCTACCTGGTTCTCGGCAGCCTCGGCGGCCGGGGCCTCATTGACCTCGGTATCGTCTGCGGCCTCTACGGGAATCTTCACGTCCTTCTCCTCAGAGTCAACGGGGGCGGCGCCAGCGGCAGCCGCCTCCGTGCGAGCTTTACGGGCGGACATGATTACTTGTCCTCGTCGTCCACAACCTCGTAGTCGGCGTCGACTACGTCATCGTCGGCAGGCTGGGCGCCGGCGGCACCGTCGGTCTGCTGCTGAGCGTCGGCGTAGACAACCTGAGCCAGCTCGTAGGCCACGGACTGCAGGGACTCGCCAGCGGCCTTGATGGCCTCGACGTCAGAGCCCTCGAGCGCCTTCTTGGCGTCGGCGATAGCGGCCTCGGCCTTGGACTTCACGTCGGCGGAAACCTTGTCACCGAGCTCGTTGAGGGTCTGCTCGGTGGAGTAGCACAGGCTGTCGGTCTGGTTGCGAACCTCGACCTCTTCCTTCTGCTTCTTGTCCTCCTCGGCATGAGCCTCGGCGTCCTTGACCATGCGATCGACTTCGTCGTCGGAAAGCGCGGTGGAGCCGGAGATGGTGATCTGCTGCTCCTTGCCGGTGCCCTTGTCCTTAGCGGAGACCTTGACGATGCCGTTGGCGTCGATGTCGAAGGTAACCTCGATCTGCGGCACGCCGCGGCGGGCAGCCGGGATGCCGGTCAGCTGGAACTTACCGAGCGACTTGTTGTCGCGGGCAAGCTCGCGCTCGCCCTGGAGCACGTTGATCTCGACGCTGGTCTGGTTGTCGGCAGCGGTGGAGTAGACCTCGGTCTTGGAGGTCGGGATCGTGGTGTTGCGGTCGATCATCTTGGTCATGATGCCGCCCATGGTCTCGACACCCAGCGACAGCGGGGTAACGTCGAGCAGCAGGATGCCCTCGACGTCGCCGGTGAGCACGCCGCCCTGGACGGCAGCGCCGTCGGCAACGACCTCGTCGGGGTTCACGGACATGTTGGGCTGCTTGCCGGTCATGGTCTTGACGAGCTCCTGGACAGCGGGCATACGGGTGGAGCCGCCGACGAGGATGACCTCGGTCAGATCGGAGAGCTTAAGCTTGGCGTCGCGCAGGGCGTTGGTGACAGGCTGCTTGCAGCGCTCGAGCAGGTCGCGGGTGATCTTCTCGAACTCGGCGCGGGTCAGCGTGTAGTTGAGGTGCAGCGGGCCGGACTGGTTCATGGTAATGAACGGCAGGTTGATGGTGGTCTGCTGGGCGGCGGAGAGCTCCTTCTTGGCGTTCTCGGCGGCCTCCTTCAGACGCTGCAGGGCCATGGGGTCCTGACGCAGGTCGACACCGTTCTCCTGCTGGAACTTATCGGCCATCCAATCGATGACGCGCTGATCCCAGTCATCGCCGCCCAGGTGGTTGTCGCCCGAGGTGGACAGAACCTCAAACACGCCGTCGGCGAGGTCGAGGATGGAGACGTCGAAGGTGCCGCCGCCCAGGTCGAAGACCAGGATGCGCTGGTCGGTGCCCTGCTTGTCCAGGCCATAGGCAAGAGCAGCAGCGGTCGGCTCGTTGACGATACGCTTGACGTTGAGGCCGGCGATCTTACCGGCATCCTTAGTGGCCTGACGCTGGGCGTCGTTGAAGTAGGCCGGGACGGTGATGACGGCGTCGGTGACGGTCTCGCCCAGATACTTCTCGGCGTCGGCCTTCATCTTTGCGAGCGTCATGGCGCTCACCTGCTCGGCGGTGTAATCCTTGCCCTCGATGTCGACGACGGCACGGCCACCCTGGCCCTCCTTGACCTCGTACGGCACGGTCTTGATCTCGGAGGTGCACTCGGAGTACTTGCGGCCCATGAAGCGCTTGATGGAGAACACGGTGTTCTTGGGGTTGGTGACAGCTTGGTTCTTAGCGGCCTTACCCACGACGCGGTCGCCGTCGGCACGGAAGCCCACGACAGACGGGGTGGTGCGGTCGCCCTCGGCGTTCACGATGATGGTCGGAGAACCGCCCTCGAGGACGGCCATAGCGGAGTTGGTAGTACCAAGGTCGATACCAAGAATCTTGCCCATTAGAAATTCCCTCTCTCTTGTGCGTTTGCACCGACTCGGCGGTCTGCCGAGCGGTGTTTCGGCTTGTCTTCCAGGATGTAGTGTATCCCCTTATGGGCCGGAATATACAAAATCTAAGTCAATTCATATAAGATTTCTTATTGCTGAGAGTTTAGGTTCTTAAATGCGCAGGTAGATGCGCTGATTGAGTTCTCGGCAAATCTATCGAGATCTATGTAGAGATGGCTGAGGTTTGGGTCCGGGGGCGCCTGGGGCTGCCTTGTGGAAAGCTCGTCCCGGTTTGAGCGTGGATTCCGGGTCGCAGTTTCCGTCTGAAGACTCAACCGGAAACCGTATCCCGTTTTGAGAGCTGATACCGGCTCGCATTTTCCGCTAGCGGGCCTAACCGGAAACTGCAACCCGTTTTTCGACAAAATAATGGGATGCGGTTTCCGCAAGCACGCTCAATCGCCCTATATTTCAAGTCACCTTTAGCTAACATTTATGCAGCTCAACGGCCCCACCTGCGTGTTTTTTAGTAAACCTTGGCATACTCGGCGAACGGTATGAAGATGCCGGTCAGAGGGTATTGCAAACGGTCGCTCCCGTGGTATGTTTTTGCCCGAATCAAACCGGCGCGCATCACCTGTAGCGTCGGTCAACAGAGAGGAAACTACCATGGCTCATCCCGTAATTGATGCCGACGAGTGCATCGCTTGTGGCGTTTGCGTCGACTCCTGCCCCGCTGGCGTTCTGGAGCTCCAGGACGTCGCTACCGTCGCTGACGAGGACTCCTGCGTCGCCTGTGGCGCTTGCCAGGACGCTTGCCCCGCTGGCGCGATCACCGAGATCGTCGAGGAGTAACAACTCCCCCACCTGCACACTCAAAAGTACACCGTGCACAAAAAAGGAGGCCTCCGCATCGCCGCGGAGGCCTCCTTTTGCATGTGTGGGCAGCTAATTTGGAGCGGGACCCTTGGCAGTTGCAGTGGAATAGTTCCTGTTTTATGGCTTAGATGCCGATTTTAGGAACTATTTCACCGCAACTTATAGATGCAGCGTCGGCTACGAGAGATCATCCTCGTAGGGCATTAAATCGGCAAGGTAGCCCTTCTCCTTGAGCATGGCCTCGATCTCGTCGAGGGTTTGCTCGTCTTCTGCCGCAATGCGGTGGAAGTGATAGCCGCTGGTTACCGTCAGCAGCGGAAAGCTCTTGCCGCTCTCGATATCGTGCAGGTAGCGTTCAACATCGCGACGATTGCGGATGTCCAGGTCGGCCGTGATCTTGCCGTACACACGATGGTTGACGATCACGTTAAGCACGGCGCCACCCGCGTCGACGATACTCGTAAGTTCGTCGCCCGCCTGCTCCACGCTGTGGCGCACCTTAACAAGACGCGTGGGCACGGCGGGGCTGCTGGGGGCCTCCTGCAGCACATAACCACGGTTGGTCGCCACGATATCGTGCCCATCGGCGCGCAGCAGGGCGATGTCCTGCACCACGACCTGGCGGCTCACACCCACCTCACGAGCAAGTGCGCTGCCCGATACGGGCCCCTTGGCCACCTCGAGCACGGCCATGATGGCACGGCGACGCTCGCGGGCGTCCATTATTTACCGTCCAGCAGACGCAGGTGCTTAAGCGAGAGGTCGAGAATCGGCGCAGAGTGCGTTAACGCCCCCGAGCTTATAAAGTCAACGCCCAGGTCGGCGAGCGCGCGGATATTGCTGGCGTCCACGTTGCCCGAGCACTCGGTCTTGGCGCGACCGGCGATAAGCTCAATCGCGGCAGCCATGTCGTCGTGGGTCATGTTGTCGAACATGATGATATCGGCGCCGGCCTCCACGGCCTCGCGTACCATGTCCAGGTTCTCGCACTCAATCTCGACCGTCGCGGTAAACGATGCATGGGCGCGCGCCATCTCGATCGCACGCGTCACGCCACCGGCGGCATCGATGTGGTTGTCCTTGAGCATGACGGCCGTCGACAGGTTGTAACGGTGGTTGCTGCCGCCGCCGATCTCGACTGCCGCCTTTTCAAACACACGCATGCCCGGTGTGGTCTTGCGCGTGTCGACAAGCACGGTCTTAGTGCCCTCGAGCGCCGCGGCCATGCTGTGCGTGTAGGTAGCGATGCCGCTCATGCGCTGCAGGTAGTTGAGCGCCACGCGCTCGCCCGAAAGCAACACGCGCGCGTCGCCGCGCACCTGGCCCACGTGATCGCCGGCATGCACCTCGTCGCCATCCGAGACATCGAACAACACGGAGCTCTGCGGATCCAGCAGCTCAAAGGTGCGGGCGAATACGTCCAGGCCGGCGATAATGCCGTCGGCCTTGGCGATAAGCTCCACCGTGGCGGGACGCGCCGTGGGGCACACGCTCGCCGTGCTCACGTCCTCAAACGTAATGTCCTCGCGCAGAGCCTGCAGAATCAGATCATCGACGACGAGCTTCATGGTAATGGGATTCATGGTCTACTCCTCCACGGCCTGCGTGCCGGCGGCACGGGCCAATTCATCGATTGCCAGGGTGTCGACGCTCAGGGCGCGATGACGGCCATCGAGCGCGGGATCGCCCGCCTGCTCCACGGCCAGCGACTCGCCGGTGCGCATGTACCACGCGGCGCGACGACCCCAGACCAACGCCTCGAGCAGGCTGTTTGATGCAAGGCGGTTCTTGCCGTGCACGCCGTTGCAAGCCGTCTCGCCCGCGGCGTAGAGCTCGGGCATCGAGGTGCGGCCGTCCCTGTCTACCCACACGCCGCCCATAAAGTAGTGCTGCGTGGGCGTAACGGGAATGGGCTCGTCCAGGATGTCGCGACCGTCCTCAAGGCAGCGCGCGCGAATGTTGGCAAAATGCCCGGTCACCACGTCGCGCTCGACGGGGGCAAAGCTCAGCCACTCGTGCTCGGTGCCGTCCTGCTTCATCTGCTCGCGGATGGCGGCGGCGACCACATCGCGCGGCTGGAGCTCGTCGGTAAAGCGCTCGCCGGCGGCGTTGAGCAAAATCGCGCCCTCGCCGCGGCAGCTCTCGCTGATCAGGAAGGTGCGGCCCGGCTGCGGCGAGAACAGGCCCGTGGGATGGATCTGCACGTAGTCCAGGTGCTCCATCTTAATGCCATGCTCCTGAGCGATGTAGCAGGCGTCGCCCGTGAGCTGCGGGTAGTTGGTCGAGTGGTCGTACACGCCGCCAATGCCACCCGTCGCCCACAGCGTGTGGCGGGCATGGATCTTAAACGGCTTACCGGCATGCACGCCCTCAGCGGCATTTGCCAGCTCGTCGGCGGGGCGAACCGAGTTGTCCTCGTCCACGGCTACGGCGACGACGCCGGTGCACACCGTGGCGCCATCGCGCTCGGCGGTCAGGATGTCGGTCATGGCCACGTGCTCCAAAATCTGCACGTTGTCCAGCTTGCGAACGGCCTGGAGCAGCTTGGTCGTGATCTCCTTGCCCGTAATGTCGGCATGGAAGGCAATGCGCGGACGGCTGTGCGCGCCCTCGCGGGTAAAATTGAGGCTGCCGTCGGCCTTGCGCTCAAAATCCACGCCCATCGCTAGCAGGTCGTTGATGACCGAGCGACTCGAGCGAATCATGATGTCGACGCTCTCGCGGCGGTTCTCGTAGTGGCCGGCGTGCATGGTGTCCTCAAAGAAGGCATCGTAGTCCGAGCCTTCGGGCAGCACGCAGATGCCGCCCTGCGCGAGCATCGAATCGCACTCATCGACCGCGCCCTTGGAGAGCATGATCACGCGCGTGCTCGTCGGCAGATTGAGGGCCGCGTACAGACCCGCCACGCCGCAGCCGGCAATAACGACGTCGCACTCCATATCGGGGTATTGCTTGGTTTCCACAGGAATCCTCTCCCTTGTAATGTGACATAAGGGACCGTCCCTCATGCAACATTGTTCTAGCGCGCTGCGTACTCGAGCATACGGTCGAGCGTGAGCTTGGCCTGGTCTGCCGCCTCGTCCGAGACGCCGATCTGCACCTCGCCCTCGCCCGTCTCCAGGCAGCGCACGAGCTTTTCGAGCGTGATGAGGTCCATGTTGACGCAGGTGGGCTGCACCGCGGGGAAATAGAACTTCTTGCCGGTGCCCTGGCAGCGGCGCTCGAGCTCGTAGAGCACGCCGCGGACCGTCACGATGATGAACTCGCTCGCGTCCGACTCCTCGGCATACTTGATGATACCGGCGGTGGAGCCGATGTAGTCGGCCTCGGCCAGAACGTCGGCCTTGCACTCGGGGTGCGCCAGCACGAGCGCGTCGGGGTGGGCCTCCGTCGCGTCGACGATCTGCTCGACGGTGATGATGTGGTGACGCGGGCAGTAGCCCTTGTTGAGAATGACATGCTTCTGCGGCACTTGCTCGGCCACGAAACGGCCCAGATTCTGGTCGGGAATGAACAGAATGTGCTGCTGCGGCAGCTCGGACACGATCTTGACAGCGTTGGAGCTGGTAACGCACACGTCACTCCAGCTTTTGATCTCGACCGTCGAGTTGACGTAGCACACCACGGCCAGGTCATCGCCATACTCGGCACGGGCGGCATCGACCGTCTCGCGCTTGACCATGTGCGCCATGGGGCAGTCCGCGCCCGGCTCGGGCAGCAGCACGGTCTTGGTGGGGTTGAGCAGCTTGGCGCTCTCGCCCATAAACTCCACGCCGCACAGCACGATAGTCTGCTGCGGCAGACTCTTGGCAAGCTTTGCCAGGTAGAAGCTGTCGCCGACGTAATCGGCCACAGCCTGCACCTCGGGCGCCACGTAATAGTGCGCCAGGATCACCGCGTCACGTTGGGTTTTTAGTTGCTGAATGGCCTCGACGAGCTCTGCGGGCACCAGTGCCGCGCGCTCCGTTGCCGTCGTTGCCGATGCTAGGCCGGCCGCGATATCGCGTGCAAGCTCCGACGCATCCATGTTCGCGCTCTGCGCCATCAAGGCCCCTCTCTTTTGGCGAATCTTGGGGCTTTAGTATGACACCTAGGTTTACAGCTGACAAGACAGCTGTAAACCTAGGTGTAAAGTTGAAATAAAGATTCAATCATGTGGCAGGTCCATATTCGAACTGGCAAGCTGAGGATAGCTGAGCTCTCGATGGCGCAGGAGGCATCTTTCGCCACCGCAATACCGCTTGGCGCGAGTTGCACGCCGTGGGGCGCAAACGGTCCGCACCCCCGCAAGCGGCGCGTACCCGATGTGGCAAAATCGAACTACTTAAGGGGGCCGAATGCTCAAGATTATTGCCTGCGACGATGATGTCGCTTTTCTAGATAGACTGCACCGGATGATCGACCGTTGGTCGACCGAGACGGGCACGGCGGTCGATGTTGCGCTCGTCACGCGCGGCGAGGACCTGCTGGCCCGCCATGCCGCATCGCGCGCCGACATCATTCTGCTCGACATGATCATGCCGCTCGTCAACGGCATGGACACCGCGCGCGAATTGCGCCAGGCCGATACCGCCGTGCGCCTGGTGTTCCTCACCTCGTCGCCCGAGTTCGCACTGGAGTCCTACGAGGTCCGTGCCTTCGACTATCTGCTCAAGCCCGTGACTTACGAACGCCTGGCGCAGTTACTTAACGAGCTTTCGAGCATGCGCCCGGCGGCAACCGACGAGCTCGTGATCAAAACTTCCTTTGGCTACCACGCCCTGCGCCTGTCCGACATCGAATATGCCGAGGCGCGCAACAAGCACGTGGTCTTCCACCTGCGCGACGGACGCGACATCGAGGCACTCGAGTCGTTCCGCAGCGTCGAGGACCGTTTGGCGCAAAATGCCACCTTCTTTAAATGCCACCGTAGTTACCAGGTCAACTTGCGCAACATCGACCACTTCGATCGCACGGACATCGTCATGCGCTCCGGCGCGTGCATCCCGCTTTCGCGCAGCTGCAAGCAGGGATTCCAAGACGCCTACTTTGCGGTGCGCTTTGAGGGCGGGAGGCGCTGATGGTCTCCTCGGTCGAAATGATCCTTTGGGCAATCCACCACGCCACGACGCTACTCTTTGGCGTCTTTGCCTCGGCGGCGCTGTGCGGTATCGAGATCAACCGGCGTCATGCGCTTGAACTGGTGCTGGTCGGTGCCGTAACCGGATGCGCATTTGGCCTCGCCAATGCCGTCGGCGGCGAGCTTTTCGCCCGCCAGGTATATCCGCTCGTCGTGCATCTGCCGCTCATCATCTATTTGTGTGCGCGCTACCGCCTGAGCCCGCTGCTTGCCGCGCTCGGCATTACGAGTGCCTATCTGAGCTGCCAGTTCAGCAATTGGATGGGCATCGCCGCCTTTGCCGCAACCGATTCGCAGATTGCGTACTATCTGGCGCGTATCGCGACCACACTCGCCGTCTTTGCCGTCCTGTTGCATTGGGCCGGCGACATCGGTCCGCGCTTGGCGATTAAAAGCACCACCGAGCTGGGCATCCTTTTAATCCTGCCGCTCGTCTATTACGTCTTTGACTATGCCACCAACGTCTACACCACGCTGTTCCACTCGGGCTCGGTGGTGACGGTTGAGTTTTTGGCATTTGCGCTCTGTGCCTTCTATCTTATGTTTCTTGCCGTTTACCTGCGCGAATACGAAGAAAAGGAAACCGCCGAGCGAGAGCGTTGGATGCTCGAGACCCGCGACAGCGCCGCCATCAAAGAGCTCGAGGCTTGGCGTCAATCTGGGCGCGAGCTGTCGATTCTGCGCCACGACATGCGCCACTTCCTACGCGGCCTGGCCGCTTTAATTGAGGAGGGCCACACCGACGAGGCGCTCAAACGCATCGATGAACTCTGCGAAGCCGGCGATCGCACCGCCGTACGCCGCTTCTGCGCCAACGAGACCGTAAACATCGCGCTTTCGTCATTTAACTCGGATATCAATAGAAACGGCATTACCGCCAACCTGCGCGCCGCCGTACCCGAAACCATCCACGTAGGCGACGCCGACCTGTTTAGCGTGCTCTCAAATGCCTTGGAAAACGCTATCACCGCCGCAAGCGCCGCACCCCAAGGAAAGCGATTCGTCGACCTTGACCTGCGATTAGAGGACAGCCAGCTGCTGCTGTTAGTTTCCAATACGTTTGACCGCGCGCCGCGCATGGTCGACGGCATGCCCGTGACCCGGCATGCGGGCCACGGCTTTGGCACCAGAAGCATCAAACTCGCCGTGGAGCGCATGAACGGCAACTGTCAGTTCCGCATTAACGGCGATCGGTTTGAGCTGCGCGCTGTGATGTAGAAGTGCGGCGCCGATCTCGCGGCGTGTCTTGCCCGCCAGGCAATCGCTCACCGGTGCCAATCCGCTACAGCGGAGCGGCCGCCGGAGTCAGCTGCTTGATGTAGGCCCACATGCGCTGCTTAGCGGCCTTGTCGGTGAGTGCCGCCTCAAAGCCATCGAGCGCGAGTACGCGGCGGCCCTGCACATGGGCGACCAAGCCGGGCTTGAGCATGGCGGTGTCGAAGTCATCGATTGCCACGAGCATGTCGGCGTAGGTCTCGCGCATGACATCGGCCGCGTTGTTGTCGAGCAGTAGCACCGCCTCGGGGTCCAAGGCCTCAAGCGCCTCGCGGAACAGCTCGCACGGTAGAGTCTCGCCCACCGCGGCCGCTCCGTCACCCACGCCAGCGACGCTTGCCAGCACGCAAAAATCCTCGGGCGCGTAGCCGATGGCCCCAAGCGCCTTGCGCAACGCCGCGCCATCCGGGCCGGCGGCAAGCTCGCCACCCGAACGCTCGGCCTCGTCCAGATCGCCTTTGACCAGCACGATCGGCGAGCACGCGTTGCCCGCGATACGCACGCCACGACCCGCGAGCGATGCGAGCTCCTGCTCGGTCGCCTGGGCGATGGCTTCTTTTTTCTGGCTTTGTGACGTGGGCATGCGCTCTCCAATCGTTTGCGTGCCCACCATTATATAAAAGAGCCGACCGCGAGTGGTTGCTTTGCGGGCGGCTGGGTATAAGCACGGTCGTACTGAGTTTTACGCGGCCGAACCGCGTCGCATTATGGAGGTCACCATGGCTGACATTAATCAGATTACCCCCGAGAACTTCGATTCCATCGTTAACGACAGCCTGCCCGTGCTGGTCGATTTTTGGGCACCGTGGTGCGGGCCCTGTCGATCCCTCTCGCCCATCGTTGACGAGGTTGCCGATGAGCTGGCGGGCAAGCTTGCCGTTGCCAAATGCAACGTCGATGACAACCAGGACCTGGCCATGAAGTATGGCGTCATGAGCATCCCCACGCTGATTGTGTTTAAGAACGGCGAGGAGATTGACCGCTCGGTTGGCGCCCTGCCCAAGGCGAGGCTGCAGGCGCTGCTGGAGAAGCATCTGTAATACGCTTGTTACATGTTGCCGTCTGTCTGCCGTCCATGAGCGCTTTTGCACCGCTCGCCGGACTTCTGGATGTACCGAGTGCAACCACGGATAGTATGGTAGTCACAAACAGCCCCCAGTGAACGGGTGCGGGTCGCACAGACTCGTACCCGTTTTCTTATGCAGCCGCGCGCAGAGCGGGCGTAGTAAAATCTGAACCACTGAACTGCCCCATACAAAAGGAGATTTCCCATGCATGATGTTGGAATGAACATGAGCCAGCTTGCCATGAGCGTCAAGCAGGTCGACGACACCATCGAGCTCGCTCACGAGTGGAGCCATCAGCTGCTGCATGCGACCGAGAATTTTGACATGGAGCGCATCGGCGCCAAGCTCGAGGCCGCCATGGCTGCGCTGCACGAGGCCCACGACGCACTCGAGGGCTACGAAGAGGCCATCGAGGCCGACCACAACTCCGTCGGCTCCGTGAAGCTGGTGTAAGGTGGCCGAACACGAGCACTGCTGCGGGTACGAGCACGAGCATCCGCACGGGGCGGACGGTGACGCGGGCTGCCGCTGTAGTGGCTCCGGCTCCGAGCTGGTCCGTTTTTCGGTTACCGCACCCGACGACCTGCTGCGCCGTTTTGACGAGCAGATCGCGCGCCGCGGCGATGTGGCCAACCGCTCCGAGGCCGTGCGCGACCTGATTCGCGCCTCGATCGCCAAGGAGCAGATGCGCACGCCCGATGAGCATGTTATCGGGTCGCTCACCATGATCTACGACCATCACACCGGCGATCTGACGCGCCGCCTGGACGAGGTGCAGCACGACTACACCGACGAGATCGTATCGACGATGCACGTGCATTTGGATCACCACAACTGCTTGGAGATTCTGGCGCTCAAGGGTCGCGGCGAGCGCGTCTACGAACTAGCCGACCGTCTGCTGGGCCTGCGCGGCGTTAAGCACGGCGAGCTCACGTGCGCCGCCACCAAGCAGAGCCTGGGGCTGTAGCGGAATTTCCCGCAGCGCACCTGCCAAAAAGGGACAGGTTTGTTTTGGCAGGTTTAGCGTTTTACCTACCAAAATAAACCTGTCCTTTTTTGGTCGGTTTTGATGAGGGGTGTCGCATGCGGCATGCGCATATTCATGTGACGGGCATTGTGCAGGGCGTTGGCATGCGACCGTTTGTGTATCGCGAGGCCATGGCACATGGCATTTGTGGATGGGTGCTCAATGCGGGCGACGGCGTGCATATCGAGGCGCACGCTTTGGCCGATGCGCTCGATGCTTTTGTTGCCGCGCTTTCTGAGCATGCGCCTGCGGCAGCTCGCGTTGAGCGAGTCGATATTGCGGATTTGGAGCCTGGCGGCTGGAGCGCTGCCGATGAGCAGGGCTTTCACATTGTGGCGTCGCAGGACCAGACCGCGCACACCACACTTGTCTCGCCCGATATCGCCACCTGTGACGATTGCCTGCGCGAGTTGTTCGATCCCGCCGACCGACGCTATCACTACCCCTTTATCAACTGCACTAACTGCGGCCCACGCTTTACCATCATCCGATCGCTGCCTTATGACCGAGCGGCCACGTCGATGGATTGTTTTCCCATGTGTCCCAAGTGCGCTGCGGAGTATGTCGACCCACTCGACCGGCGTTTTCACGCGCAGCCCGATGCCTGCTTTGATTGCGGGCCGCATATTACGTGGCGCGAGGCTGTAAACGGCAATGCGTGCGGGAATTCGTCCGCGACACCGGCCGTCGGCACCACACGCGAGGCCAGCGACGCTATCATCGAGCGCTGCGTTGAGCTGCTGGCCAGCGGTGGCATCGTCGCCATCAAGGGCCTGGGCGGATTCCATCTATCCTGTGACGCTGCCAACGAGCAGGCGGTGGCCGAGCTGCGCCGTCGCAAGCGTCGCAGCAATAAGCCGCTTGCCGTCATGGTGCGCAGTCTTGCCGATGCCGGGCGCCTGTGCCATATCGACGACGCTGAGCGCGAGCTTCTCGCCGGCAGTATCCGCCCCATTGTGCTGCTGCGCCGGCGCACTGTTGGCGAGGGCAACGGCGGTTCCCCCGACATCCTCGCCCTCGCGCCATCTGTCGCGCACGACTTGCCCGAGCTCGGCGTCATGCTCCCCTATACGCCGCTTCAACATCTGTTGCTTGCAGCTGCCGCGTCGCATGACATGCATGCGTTGGTCATGACCAGCGGAAACCTGAGCGAAGAGCCCATCGAGACCGACGACGCCCTTGCATGGGAGCATCTCGTTGCCGCCGGCATCGCCGACGCGCTGCTCGGCAACGACCGCGCGATCCTGTCGCGCTACGACGACTCCGTGGTACGCGTGGTCGACGGCGACGTCATGCCCGTACGTCGTGCACGCGGATATGCGCCGCAACCGCTGTCGTTGCCGGCGCTCGACGGCACCACGCCCTGCGTACTCGCCTGCGGGCCGCAACAAAAGGCCACGATTACGCTCACGCGTGAAGGGACGAACGGCGAGGCGACCTGTTTTGTGTCGCAGCATATCGGCGATGTTGAAAACGGCGGGACCTTCGATGCCTGGAACACCGCGCGCACGCGCTTGGAAGATCTCTTTGATTTGGCGCCCGCCGCCTTGGCCTGCGATTTACACCCCAGCTATCTATCGGGCCAGTGGGCGCGCGAGCAGGCGCGAAAATGCAATCTGCCGCTCGTCGAGGTGCAGCACCATCATGCGCATATCGCGAGCGTAATGGCTGAGGCTATCGCCGCGGGCCAGCTTACAACCGACGCGCGCGTCCTTGGCATCGCCTTTGACGGCACCGGCGCCGGCGCCGATGGGACCATTTGGGGCGGCGAGTTTCTTGTTGCCGGCCTTGACGGCTTTGAGCGCGCCGCGCATTTGCGCACCTGGGCGCTCCCCGGTGGGGCGGCCTCCGTGCGCGACGCCCGCCGCAACGCCTTTGCCCTGCTCAGTGAGCTCGGCCTGCTCGAGCACCCAGGTGCCGCTCGGCTTTTGGACAGCCTCGACGAGCAAACACGCAGCGTGACAGCCACCATGATCGAGCGCGGCATCAACAGCCCGCGTACCAGCAGCATGGGGCGTCTCTTTGATGCCGCGACAGCGATTCTGGGTATCTGCGGCAAGGCAACCTACGAGGGCGAACCCGCCATAGAACTCGAAGCCGCCGCCTGGCGCGCGCTCGACGGCGAAATCGCCCATGTTCCCGACGATAAAGACGGCCGTTCCGCATCTGACCCATTGCGGCTGGACAGTTTGTTCAGATTTGTATTAAATACAGACCCTCTAACCAACGGTTTTGGCTCAGATTACCCCGAAGAGGGCTCTCCAGGCGCCTCATTTGCGTCTAATTTGCCCGTCGGATACCACAAATCAACCCATTCGGGGACCTCGCAGACAATCTATGCCACCCATTGCTGCTCTAAAAAGTACAAATCTGAACTAACTGTCCAAGCAACCTCGAGCAGGCCTCTCGTCCTGGACCCCAGCTCACTTTTTAAGGCGCTTTTGGAGGGAATCAGGGCCGGCGTGCCCGCCGACAAGCTCGCACTCGGCTTCCATGTCGCCGTTACGCGCTCTTCGGCACGAATCGCACGCGAAATCTGCACGCGCGAAGGCATCGATACCGTCGCGCTCTCGGGCGGCGTGTTCATGAACCGACTTCTGCTTCAGCTTCTCACCCGCGAGCTCAAAAGCGCAGGCTTTACTGTCCTTGTCCCCCACACCGTACCCGTCAATGACGGCTGCATCGCCTACGGTCAGGCAGCAGTCGCACGCACTCGCCTCGCACAGGTCGCGCCACAATAGGCTGTTCGGCCAGCCCGCAAGCCGCCGTCTCACAGGTGTAGCGCGTTTGCCCGCAGCGCCCGCGAGCGCTACCATCAACTGATGGATTATTGAGCGCCCGTCCAGCGCAAAGCGTATAAAAGGGGAACAATATGTGCCTTGCCGTTCCCGGTAAAGTAGTCAAACGCGACGACGACCTCAAGGCCACCGTCGACATGATGGGCATCGAGCGCCCCGTGTCGCTGCGACTCGTGCCGACGGCGCAGGTTGGCGACTATATTCTCGTACACGCCGGCTTTGGCATCCAGATTGTCGACGAGCAGGAAGCACAGGAAACGCTCGAGCTTGTTAATGCCATGTCCGAGCTGGTCGAAGAAGACCAGCTGACCACCAACCCGGCGGAGGCTTACTAGTGGCGCCCGAGCAGCCGGCGCGCTCCGGTATCGATTTCTCGGCATTCCGCGATCCCAAGCTGGCTCGCGAGCTCATCGAGCGCATTCATGAGCTTGTCGGCGACCGCACCATCAACCTTATGGAAGTCTGCGGCACGCATACCGTGAGCATCGGGCGCTATGGCTTTCGCTCCATTATGCCGGCCGGGCTCAAGCTGCTGAGCGGCCCGGGCTGCCCCGTCTGCGTCACCGCCAACCGCGACATCGACCACGCAATCGCGCTCGCCAACATAGACGGCGCCATCATCACCACCTTTGGCGACATGATGCGCGTGCCCGGATCATCCACCTCGCTCGCTGCGCAAAAGGCGGCGGGGCGCGATATCCGTATCGTCTATTCCCCGCTCGACGCGCTCGACATTGCCGAGCAAAACCCTGATCGCCCGGTCATTTTTATGGGCGTGGGCTTTGAGACTACGACGCCCACCATCGCCACCGCCATCTTGGAGGCCGAGGCGCGCGGGCTTTTGAACTTCTCGGTCTATTGCGCCCACAAGGCCACGCCGCCGGCGTTGCGCGCCATCGCCAACGACCCCGAGACCACCATCGACGGCTTTATCCTGCCGGGCCACGTCGCCACCATCACGGGCTTGGTGCCCTTTAGCTTTTTGGTCGACGAATTCAATACCCCGGGCGTGGTCACGGGATTTGAACCGGTCGATATCCTGCAGGGCATCTGCATGCTGGTCCAGATGGTTGTCGAGGACAGGCCGGTGATTGACAACGCCTACCGCCGTGGCGTCAACGCAGACGGCAATCCCGTGGCGCGCCAGCTGGTCGAGCAGGTGTTTGAGCCGTGCGATACCACATGGCGCGGGCTGGGGCTGATTGCCAACTCGGGCCTTTCCATCCGCCCCGAGTTCTCGCGCTTTGATGCCCGCGCTCGCTTTGACGTGCCCGTTGAGGCGACGGTCGAGCCGCGCGGGTGCCGCTGCGGCGACGTGCTGCGCGGGGCCATTGCGCCGAGCAGCTGCCCGCTCTTTGGCCGCACCTGCACGCCCGAGCACCCCGTCGGCCCGTGCATGGTGAGCTCCGAGGGCAGCTGCGCGGCGTACTACCGCTACCGCGACTATTAAGGTCCGCCGTTCTAACGAACGGCGGACTGGTCGACGCTGCGCGCCATTCAGGCGAGCGATTTGCCTTTCAATCGTCGGCTGCGGGCAAAAGCCCAGCAGCCTCCTCTTTCAAGGCAACTCACTTCGTCTGAATGGCGCTCGCTGGCTTTTACTTATCATCGATTCTGCCACACTCGGCTATTGCCGATTCCACCCACGATTGGAGTTTTCGATATGTCCCATAGCGTTACCGATAGCACCGTCCTGCTGGGCCACGGCTCCGGCGGCCAGATGATGAAACGCATCATCGATGAGGTCTTTTTGGATGCCTTTGGGTCGCCCGAGCTGCTCGAAGGCAACGATGCCGGCGTCGCCGCGCTGCCCGCGAGCGGGCGCATCGCCATGTCGACCGACAGCTTTGTAGTCTCGCCGCAGTTCTTCCCCGGTGGCAACATCGGCCGCCTCGCCGTGTGCGGAACCGTCAACGACGTCGCGACCTCGGGCGCCAACGTGCGCTACCTGTCGTGCGGCTTTATCCTCGAAGAGGGCTATCCCATGGATAGGCTCCGCCAGATTGTGCAGACGATGGCCGAGACGGCGCACGAGGCGGGCGTGTCCATAATCACGGGCGACACCAAGGTGGTCGAGCGCGGCGGGGCCGACGGCGTCTATATCAATACCGCCGGCGTGGGCGAGGTGCCTGCGGGCGTGGCGCTCAGCGGCGCAAACTGCCAGCCCGGCGATGTCATCCTGGTCTCGGGTACACTGGGCGACCACGGCATCGCTATCATGAGCCAACGCGAGGGTCTGGCGTTTTCGAGCACCATCGAAAGCGACGCCGCGCCGCTCAACCACCTGATTGCCGATGTGCTTTCCGCAGCACCCGACACACGCTGCTTCCGCGACCCCACGCGCGGTGGCCTGGCCTCGACGCTCAACGAGTTTGCGCAGGCCAGCGGCGTTGCCATGGAGATCGACGAGGATGCCGTGCCCGTGCGTCCCGACGTGCAGGCCGCCTGCGAGATGCTCGGCTACGATGTGCTGCAGGTGGCAAACGAGGGCAAGATGGTTGCCGTCGTGCCGGCCGAGCAAGCCGATGCCGCGCTGAGCGCCATGCGCGCCGCCCGCTACGGCGAGAATGCCGCCATCATCGGCCGCGTGCTGCCACTTGCCGAGGGCGCCCATCCCGCCGTGCGCGTGCGCACCGGCTGGGGCTCGACCCGCATCCTCGACATGCTCGTAGGAGAGCAGCTGCCGAGAATTTGCTAACGACAAAGGCTCAGGGCTATTAAAGATATTCAGATTCCAAACATGCCCGGCACGCATGCCCAGTATCATGGGGTGCGTTTTACAACTCAAGCGGCAGGAGCACCCATGGCAGCAGCCTTTTCCCATGTGATCTTTGACCTGGACGGCACCATTCTCAACACGCTCGAGGACCTGGCGGCCGCCGGCAACCATACCTGCGAGGCGCACGGCTGGCCCACGTTTGCCGTTGACGAGTACCGCTACAAGGTGGGAAACGGCATGCTCAAGCTGGTTGAGCGCTTTATGCCCGCCGAGTACGCAGGCGACGGCCGCATGTTTGAGCAGACGCTTGCCGAGTTTAGGGCTTACTACGGCGAGCACAAGGAAGACCACACCGCTCCCTATGCCGGCACGATCGAGATGCTCGACCGCTTGCGCGCCGCGGGCGTTCAGCTTGCCGTGCTCACTAACAAGGACCACGTCTCGGCGGCTTCGCTTATCGAAAAGTATTTTGGTTCCAAGCGCTTTGCGCTGGTGCAGGGCCGTGTCGATGCGTTTCCGCCCAAGCCCGAAGCACCCGTCACGCTGCATGTGATGGAAGAGCTAGGCGCCGACCCGGCGACCACGCTCTACGTAGGCGATTCCAATGTCGATATCCTGACCGGCCACAACGCCGGCCTTAAGAGTGCGGGCGTCAGCTGGGGTTTCCGCGGCCGCGCAGAGCTGGAAGCCACCGGCGCCGACTACGTGGTGGACACCCAGGCAGAGCTCGCAGCGCTGATCCTGGGCGAGTAACGAGCGACACTGCTTAACGCAGCTGCGACAATTCTTCCGCGCGGAAAGCGCATCCCGTTTTGAAGCTCCGGAATGGGATGCGCTTTCCGTTTGAGGCGCATCAGGGAAACCGCATCCCACTTCAGAGCAATATTCCGGGTCGCAGTTTCCGCAACCCACCCCATCCGGAAAATGCGACCCACTATTCGGCCAAAAACCGGGTCGCGGTTTCCCAAGCACTCGGTGCAACGCTGGCACAAGGAGTGTCCCCAACTGCCGGCAGAAAAGGAACGTCCCCAGCTGCCGCCTTCCCAATGACTACTTCAGCGATGGCAACGTCGCAGGTAAAAGTGCCACTTTAAGCCAACCAAGGGAACGACGTTGTTTTGGCAACGACAGCGAAAGCCCGCCAGAGCGAGCAAGGTGCCTTGAAACAAGGCGGCATTGACCTTTTGGTCATGCCGCCGAAGTTGAAAGGCAGATTGCCGCTCTGGCGGGCTTGCAGCGTCGAGCAGTTGCGGCGTTTGGTAAAACGCCGCAACGAACTAGCTCAACATTGCATCCATCATCTCGGAGTTGACGGAGTCGTCGGCAGACCACTCGCCGTCGTCGTTGCAGGTGTACTTGAAGATGACCGTGGTCTTCCTGGGCTCGGTGGCCTTGGTCACATCGACCATAACCTGACCGGCCATCTTGTACAGCTCGTCATCGGAAGGAACCGTGTCAAGCGCAGCGACCTTCTCCTGATACTGGGTGGAGAAGTCCTCGACGATCTTGTTCATAGACTTGCAGGTGATGGAGACCTCGGCGGTCGCGACACCCTTGTCTTCGTCGACCGTCACGTCGCCGATCTTGTAGTCAAAGCCCTCGAGATAGGTCTTGGCATACTCCTTGGGATCGATACCCAGCTGCTCGAACTCGTCGCCCGAAGCCTCCTCCAGACCAGAGAGGAAGTCGTCGCCACCGTTCTTGACCTCGTCAAACTGAGTCGTAAGATCCTCGGTGATGAGCTCCTCAACCGAAGGACCTCCACAGCCGGAAAGCACGACCACACATGCAACCAAGACGGCCATGAGGGGTGCAAGCAGCAGCTTCTTTTTCATGTTGTTCCTCCCAATGAGCGGCACTGCGCTTCCCAGACGCGGCGCACGTTGTAATAAGTAAGCCCATACTATCCGCTTATGAACACCCTCGGCAACGCGAAGGCACGGTCGGTTCGTTTTAGCGTCCGAACGGTTTGCAAGCCCGCCCAACGTGCAATAAAACGCTTTCCCGCGGTGCAATAAAAAAGGTGGCCGGAAAACCCGACCACCCTTGCACATCCTTTGGATGCCGCAATTTACTTGCGGACGACCTTAACGATGGCGTCACCGGCGGCGACAGCGGAGTCGCCCTCGACGGCGAGTTCGACATCGGCAAACTCGGCGGTGTTGGACACGGCCACGACGACGCAGTCCTTGTAACCGGCAGCGGCGATCTTGGCGCGGTCGATCTTGAGTATGGGCTGGCCAGCCTTCACAACGTCGTCGGCCTTGACGAAGCCCTCGAAGCCATCGCCGTTCATGTTGACGGTATCGACGCCAACGTGCACCAGAACCTCGATGCCGCTATCGGACTGCAGGCCCACGGCGTGACCCATGGTGACGGTCACCTTACCGTCGCAGGGAGCGTAGACCAGATCGTCCTCGGGCCACACGGCACAGCCCTTGCCCAGAACCTCGCCACCAAAGACGGGATCGGGCACGTCGGCCATCTTGATGACCTTGCCCTTGACGGGCGAGCACAGCACGTCGGCGCCGGCAGAAGCAGAGATGGAGGCCGGAGCAGCGGCAGCCGCGGGCTCAGCCTTCTTCTTGAACATATCAAACAGACCCATACGTTTTCTCCTCTTGATTAAGCGCAACGTTGTGCGCATGCCTACGGTAATTATAGTGCCAAATGGTTCAAATGCTAAGGTGGGGACTCGAATCGCAAGCCCTTCCCGGTAGTGCTCGTGGGATGAGCATCTCCTTTGCATCGCGGTTCGATAAGCCGAGTATCGCCCACGCGCGGGACGGGCAGAAGCGGGCACGCCAAACCCGATACTTCTTTTCGCAGCGGCACCCCGCCGCCACCCCGCTCCTGGCACCTCCTGATACCTACCGAAACGTGCCAAAATAAACCCGTCCCTTTTTGGTAGGTTTGGCGAGTGTGGATTTTCGGACGCTTAACTAACGAGCGTGGATAATCTCCCACTTTGACTTTGAGGCCGTCACCGAGCCAAAAACGGGAGATTATCCGCTCTCATTTTGGATAACCCCCCTGTACCAAGCCGAGCTCCATGGTCAAGTAATAACGACTTCTCATCATTAGATTGTTTACATCAATTCTAATAACTATTTAATCCTTAAACTCGTTATTAGAATTGATATGATTGGCCTAATAACGAGTTTCCGGCACTAAAGATATGGAGGGCGCGATGCAAATCGAGGAGAACGGCCAGGGAACGCTCCGCAATAATCTATCGGGGAAATTGGCTTACTATTCGTTTTTTCCAACGCCCTTGCAATCATTGAGGCAGCTAAACCTCACCGAGGAAACCTATCGCACGCTTTCCGCATGCTCACGAAAGCTTGGAGAGCTTGAAGGCATGCTCTACTTTGTTCCCAACGCCGATATGTATCTGACAATGTACGTGCGCAAAGAAGCACTCCTTTCTTCGCAAATTGAAGGAACCCAGTGCACGTTCGACGACCTACTTAGTCCATCGCAAACACAACTCCATCATAAAGATGTCGCAGACGTCGTGAATTACGTCCGTGCTGTCGACCGCGGCGTAGAACTGCTCAAAAAGATGCCCTTGTGCACGAGACTTCTTAGGCAAGTTCATGCGGTCCTGCTAGACGGAGTGCGCGGAACGGAGAAGAATCCAGGCGAGCTGCGCTCCTCACAAAACTGGATTGGCCCCTCAGGCTGCACCATTGCAACCGCATCGTTTGTCCCTCCAAACATTGAAGATTTGAGTAACACGCTCCAGGACCTCGAACGCTTTATCAATGAGCCTCAAGTCGAAATGGATCCGATTGTGCGGGCGGCGCTCGTCCATTACCAATTTGAAACTGCCCATCCATTCCTAGACGGAAACGGTCGCCTGGGCAGGCTTCTCATTACACTTATACTCATCAATGATGGCGTTCTTCATTCTTGCTTGTTCTATCCATCGTTCCAGTTCAAGAAAAATCGAAGCGAGTACTACCGGCAACTCACATCCGTAAGGGAGAGAGGCACTTACGAGGAATGGATAGAGTTTTTCTGCAACAGTCTTCTCGAGAGTGCGAAGGACTCGGTAGGGTCTTTAAAAAACCTTGTTGACCTCCATAACCGTTCCACAGCAACCATTACCGAAAATCTCGGAAGGACCGCTGCAAACGGGCAAAGGCTGTTGGGCATTCTTGAAGAGCACCCCATCGTCGACACCGCATTCATCGCTGCCCAACTCGATATCGGCAGGAGTACCGCGAGCTCGCTCGTCAAATCATTTGAAGAATTGGGTATCCTCCGTCCGCTCGACGAGTCAAGACAGAGATACCGGCAGTACGGGTATGAAGAGTATCTTTCGATTCTCAGGGAAGACGCCGAGCCGATTAGATAGGCACCGCAGCCCAAGCAAATTAAAGCGAGCGCGGATAATCTCCCACTTTGAGCCCGCACACAGGCCAAAAACGGGAGATTATCCACGCTCATTCCTGAGTAGTCATTTATGAACGTCCCCAATGACTAGTCCGGCAACGCCGATGTTTCGGCAACGACAGCGAGCGAGCCGCATTCGGAGCAAGACGACGCCGCAGGTAGAGAACGGACAGCGAGCGGGTCGCATTTGAGACAAGGTGACGTGAAACGAAAGGGCGCTGACCTTCTGGTCGCGCCCTTGAAGTTGAACGTCAGATTGTCCAAATGCGGCCCGCGCAGCGTCGAGCCGTTACGGCGTTTGGTAAAACGCCGTAACTAACGAGCTCCGTACTGCTCGTAGTAGGCATCGATAGCGGCCTTGAGTTCGTCATCGATGACGACCTTGCCGTCGATCTCGTGGTTGTAGAGAGTCTCGACGACCTCGGCCATGGAAACGATGCTCGCTACGGGGAAACCGTACTTGGCCTCAATCTCCTTCTGCGCGGTGGTCACGCCGCCCTTGCCGACCTCCATGCGGTTGAGGGACACGATCAGGCCCTTGATTTCGACGTCGGCAGCAGCCTTAACCTTGGGATAGGTCTCATCGATGGACTTGCCGCTGGTGGTGACATCCTCGACCATGACCACGCGGTCGCCGTCCTGGGGCTCGTAGCCCAGCAGGTTGCCCTTGTCGGCGCCGTGGTCCTTGGCCTCCTTGCGGTCGCAGCAGTACTTGACCTCCTTGCCGTACAGCTCGTGGTAGGCAATCGCGGTCACGACGGCCAGCGGAATACCCTTGTAGGCCGGTCCAAACAGCACATCAAAGTCGTCGCCAAAGTTATCGTGGATGGCCTGGGCGTAATACTCGCCCAGCTTCTTGAGCTGATAGCCCGTCACGTAGGCGCCGGCGTTCATAAAGAACGGGGACTGACGGCCGCTCTTGAGCGTAAAGCTGCCGAACTTAAGGACGTCGGACTCGACCATGAACTTGATGAACTCTTGCTTGTAAGCCTCCATGCGGGCTCCTCTCGTAATCGCGTACGTGCTTCCAGTTTAGCGCAGGCGAAGCGTCGATGCGGGTACGCTTTGAGGCCACGGCATTCTGTAAAGGCTTTGTCGGGGGCAATGGTTTTCCGAACAATGGGGTTGACATCGCAAACCCCCTCATCAAGAATACGGGCGGATTAAAAAGGGGTACGAGATACCCAAAGCGCACTGCGCTCAACCTTTAGGAGGTGTGCCATGGAAGGCAGTCCTAGTCGAAAAACCTGCATGTCGCCCTCGGCACGCCGCGAGGACTCCGCACACGCATAAACGCCACCGGCAGATCGCCAAAACCACCACAAAGGCGCGCTGCGCCCTTTGTGGACTCAAGAGCTTGACGTGAGCGACATCTAGGTTTTTTGAAGCAAATACGACACGTACGCTAACTCCCTTCAACAAGGAGGACCCTATGCTGATGCTCAAAACCGCCACGGTACTCGAAGCCATCTCCAAGCGCCGCCGCACGGCGCGCCCTGCCGCTCACACCGGCCTGTCCAAGAACACCATATTCGCCGCCACCCATAGCGCCGAGGACGTCCTCGTACTGCTCGATATCACGGCAAACGGCCTCACCGCCGAGCACGCCGCCGAGCGCCTGAACGCCGTCGGTCCCAACACCATCGAGGCGCCAACCAAGACGCTCGCCCGCCGCATCGCAGATGCGTTCGTCGACCCCTTCGCCGGCATCCTCGCCGCGCTCGCATTGGTCTCGCTCTACATCGACGTGCTCGCCGTGCCCGAGCCGCAGCGTGACCCCTCCACGGTCATCGTCATCGGCATTATGCTGCTGGTATCGGGCGGCATGAAGTTTATCCAGGAAGCCCGCAGTGGCAATGCGGCCGAAGCCCTCAAGGACCTGGTCTCCAACACCTGCTGCGCCCTGCGTGACGGCGAGCGCATCGAGATCCCCTTCGACGAGCTCGTCCCCGGCGATGTAATCCGCCTCTCTACCGGCGATATGGTGCCGGCCGATGCCCGCATCATCACCGCACGCGACCTGTTTGTGATCGAGTCCGCACTCACCGGCGAGAGCGAAGCCGTCGAGAAGACCGCCGCCGTCACTGTCGTCGAGGGTGCCGACGGCTCCGCATTGCCGCTCTCTGCCTGCAAGAACATCGTCTTTACCGGCACCTCCGTGCAAAACGGCACCGCCATAGCGCTTGTCGTTGCCACCGGCTCGGACACCTACCTGGGCGGCATCGCCAAGACGCTCAACGGGCGCGGTGAGAAGAGCGCGTTTGACCGCGGTGTCTCGAGCGTCTCCATGTTGCTCGTACGCCTCATGCTCGTTATGGCGCCGGCCGTCTTTGCCATCAACGCCGCCACCAAGGGCAACGTCATCGACGCGCTGCTGTTCGCCACGAGCGTGGCCGTGGGCATCACGCCGCAGATGCTTCCCGTCATCGTGACCACGAGCCTGTCGCAGGGCGCCAAGGACCTCGCCCGTCGCCAGGTTATCGTCAAGGAGCTACCGGCGATTCAAAACCTCGGCGCGATGGACGTCCTGTGCTGCGACAAGACCGGCACCCTCACCGAAGACCGCATCGTGCTCGAGCGCTACCTCAACACCGACGGCAACGAGGACACACGCGTGCTGCGCCATGCGTTTTTGAACAGCTTCTTCCAGACCGGCCTCAAGAACCTTATCGACCTGGCCGTAATTGACCGTGCCGACGTGACGCCCTCGACCGTCGTACCAGATTCCATGCTGGGCCAGAGCCTGCGCGACCGCTACACCAAGGTCGACGAGGTGCCCTTCGATTTCTCGCGCCGTCGCCTGAGCGTAGTTGTAGCCGACGCCCAAGGCAAAACCCAGATGGTCACCAAGGGCGCTGCCGAAGAGATGCTCGAGATCTGCTCCTTTGTCGAAGTCGATGGCATCACCCAGCCGCTCACCGAAGATAAGCTCGCCCAGATTCACAAGCAGGTCGCCGGACTCAACGCCGAGGGCCTGCGTGTGATTGCCGTGGCGCAGAAGACCGATCCGCGCTGCGTGGGCGAGTTTGGCATCGCCGACGAGTGCGACATGGTGCTGATAGGCTTTTTGGCCTTCCTCGATCCGCCCAAGGCGAGTGCCGCGGGCGCCGTCGCCACGCTCGAGGCCAGGGGCGTGGCGGTCAAGGTCCTGACCGGTGACAACGACCGCGTCGCCGCCACCGTCTGCGAGCAGATCGGTATCGGCGCGAGCAACGTCTTGCTCGGCTCCGAGATCGATGCGCTCGATGACGCCGAACTGGCCGAGCGCGCCGAGAAAACCCACCTCTTCGCCAAGCTCTCGCCGCTGCAGAAGGCGCGCCTGGTGCGCGTCATGCGCGAGCTGCTCGGCCACACCGTGGGCTTTATGGGCGACGGCATCAACGACGCCGCCGCCATGCGTGCGAGCGATTGCGGCATCTCGGTCGATTCGGCCGTCGACATTGCCAAGGAATCCGCCGATATCATCTTGCTTCAGAAGGACCTGGGCGTGCTCGAACGCGGCATCATCGAAGGCCGCCGCACCTACGGCAACCTGCTCAAGTACCTCAAGACCACGGTGAGCTCCAACTTTGGCAATGTGCTGTCCGTGACCGTCGCGAGCCTGTTCTTGCCGTTTTTGCCCATGAACGCCCTGCAGCTGGTACTGCTGTCGCTGGTCTACGAGATCGTGTGCATCGCGCTGCCGTGGGACACCGTCGATGACGCCTGGACTGCCCGCCCGCGTGCCTGGGACGCCGCGTCCATCAAGGGCTTTATGCTCGAGCTGGGCCCCGTGAGCTCGCTGTTTGACATCGTGACCTTCGCCGCGCTCTTCTTTGTCGTGTGCCCCGCCGCCGTGGACGCAAGCTGGCCCGAGCTTGCCGCCGCGGGCGACGTCGCGGGTATGGCGACCTTCGCTGCACTCTTCCAGAGCGGCTGGTTTGTCGAGTCCATGTGGTCGCAGACGCTCGTGATCCACATGCTGCGCTCGCCGCGCCTGCCGAACCCGTGCGACCACGCCGCCCCCACGCTGTGCGTGCTCACCGTCCTGGGCTTGGCGCTTGTCACTTGGCTGCCGGCAAGCCCCATCGCCGATGCGCTGGGCCTCATGCCGCTGCCGCCGAGCTTCTTCGCGCTGCTCATCGGCATTGTTGCCGCTTACATCGCGCTCACCCAACTGGCCAAGCACCGCTACATCGCCCGCCACGGCGAGCTGCTGTAGCAAGCAAGCGGAAAACACCATGCCAGCTGCCGTTGTCACTGCCACAGCTGCCAACGCCTCTGCCGCTGCCGTTGCCTCTGCCGCCGCCGCAGCCTATCCCCTCAGCAGTCGCGGTGAAATAGTTCCTGTTTAAAGTCCCACGACTTTGATTTAGGGACTATTCCACCGCAACTTATTAGGGGATTAGCTAGTCTTGGGGTGTCCAGGACCAGAAGAAGTTGATGAGGGCTACGCGCGAGGAGGCACCGGTCTTTTTGTTGATCGAGGAAATGTGACGATAGAGCGTGGAGCGCGAAAGGAAAAGCGTTGTGGCGATGTCCTGAACGCTCTGGTCCGAAACGACCAAGACCTCAAGAATATCGCGCTCGCGCTCTGTAAGCCCAAAGGTGGCGACGAAGGCATCAAGGCGTTCATCGGACGTGAGCTCCGCTGCCTCCACGGGCTCGGGGTCGGAGCATGCAGACGCAAGATCTGCACCAAGATCGTCGGTGGCAAGCGGCAGGCCGTCCTGCATCACGACATCATCGGCTCGTCGCCCCAACTGCCCTAGTAGCGTAATCGCAATACCCACAAACATCACGAGCGCCGCGCCGACTGCAGCCAGCACGTTTTGACTCGAAATGATTGCCACCGCCGGCGCCGTCACGAGCATCGAGCACACGTTGTTGACGACGCGACCCATGCACGGCCAAAAATATGACCAGCGCGCATAGAGCGAGATGGCGGCGAATTTTGTGGTAAAGAACACCACGAAAAAGCCCGAGCCCAGATAAAAGATGATCGAGGCAGCAAGCTCGTTGCCGCCATTGCCATCGATGATGAGCACAAAGAACGAAAGCGTGGACAGGATGGCGGCACATGTCATGCCGATATTCATATACGAACGGCCGCGCAGGTCAAATAGGGCGCCGGCGGCCAACGAGCTCACGACAAGCAGCAGGCGTGGCCAATCGCCCAAATCGACGACTCCGGTAGCATGCAGGGTTGTGAGACCCGCGTTGAGAGCGGCGAATACGCCGGAAAGACACGCTGTCGCCACGGTCAAGCGAGCTACGGCGCGGCGGAATGCCGCCTTTGCCTCGGGATCGTCTTGCCACTTGGCACCATATTCCAAAGCATCTACCGAAAGCCCGGCAACACTGGGTTCAAAGCTGGGATCGGACTCGTCGCGCAGCTTGGCGCGTCGGGCACCGTGGAGCAACGCCACCTGCGCGATCGCACAGACAACCAGAACAGCCTGCTGAGGAATGCCGACAGGCATCACCATGTGGTTGAGAACCTGCACCAGAACGCCCATGGCGTAAGAAAGTGCGGCGGCGCGCGCCAAGCAGGGCGTTCGCGCAAAGCGCCTCGCAAAATTTGCATGAGCAGTCGATCCGCAGTAGCCCAGCGCGCAGCACGCCACCAAACCGCCGGCAATTACCACCTCAACCTGAACCGCCATAATCAACAGCAGCAATGCCGCCACCAGCAAAACGCCCGTGACGTCACTCGTTGCGTCGATAGCATGGGGACGGCGATAGTACAGAATGGGACGCACAAAAAAGCCAATCACGCTCGCGCCGATGACAAGGCTCTCATAAATAACGACCTCGTTCGGAGACACGAACTCGGCCATGCGCACATCAAAAAGATACTCGCACGCCAAAAACGTGAAGAAGAACAGCGCCAGGCATATAATCTCCCGAATGCCCCGACGCAAATATGCGATTGTGTCTCCCATGCCGCTCATGGTTAACCCCCAGCCGCTCAATTGTCTGGAAATCTATTTTAATAAAGAACCAGTCTCAATATCGAAGCCAGGCTCGAAATGCTGCCAATTCGACCCCAGCCGTCCACATCACGCCGCGATTTTGAGCCGCATGGACCAGAAGGGACGCGCGCGATCTCTAGCTCGGTCAGGAGTGTCCCCAACTACCACTCATTTAAGTACGTCCCCAATGAGTGGCCTTGAGCCGCATGGACCAGAAGGGACGCGCGCGATCTCTAGCTCGGCCAGGAGTGTCCCCAACTACCACTCATTTAAGTACGTCCCCAATGAGTGGCCGAAGAGTGTCCCCGGCGTCCAATCAAAAAATGGGCCATGTGTCCCAGTTGTGGAGACTCCTTGAGCCGTCTGGGTATCGCGAAGGATCGCGCACTCCCCCATCATCAAAAGTGACACACGCTACCAGTTGATGGGAGGCAGCCATGGGCTTCTTTGACAAGATGTTCGAGAAGAAAGAGTGCGCGATTTGCGGTACCGAGCTGGGACTTCTAGGTAAGACAAAAATCAATGAAGGCTACCTGTGCAAAGAGTGCGCCGGCAAGCTCTCCCCCTACTTTCACGGCTATCGCTCCAGCACCGCGGACGACATCCGTGAGCAACTCGCCTACCGCGAGGCCAACGCCGAACGCCTGTCTTCGTTCAACCCCACGCGCACGCTTTCTGCCGGGCGCACCAATATTATGCTCGATGAGGACGCGGGCCTGCTGATCATCACTTCGCAGAGCCGCTGGCGCGACGCCAATCCCGACATCATCGAGTTCTCGCAGGTACTCGGCTGCGATATGGATATCGACGAGCATCGCACCGAGATCTATCGCGAGACCAAGGACGGCGAGCGCGAGAGCTACAACCCGCCGCGCTACGACCTGGATTACGACTTTAATCTGACCATCCACGTCAACACGCCGTACTTTACCGAGATCAACCTGCGCGTGAACGACTCCACCATCGATCAGCGCGGCTCCATCGAATACCGCGAGGCCAAGCGCCAGGCAACCGAGGTCCGCGACGCGCTGGTGCAGCTGCGCCAGGAGACGCGCGACAGCGTCGTGGCCGCCAAGGCCCCCAAGACCGCGGTCACCTGCCCCTTCTGCGGAGCCACCACCATTCCCGATGCCAGTGGGCGCTGCGAATACTGCGGCGGCGCCATCGGCGCATAGCCTCCGGCAGCGAAAGGACCGATCATGGCCTTCGAGAGCGTTAACTATCAGTGCCCTGCCTGCGGTGGCCCCTTGCATTTTGCCAGCGCCGAGCAAAAGCTCGTCTGCGACTACTGTGACTCGCGCTTTGAAGTCGAAGAAGTCGAGGCCCTCTATCGCGAGCGCCAGGACAAGGCAGATGCCAAAGCCGATGCCGCAGCCGCGGCCCCCAAGCCTGCTGTCGACGATGCCGTGCAGGAGCTGGCCCAAAACGCCGGCTACATCTGCTCGTCGTGCGGCGCCGAGCTCGTGTCCGACGGCACCGTCGCCGTCACCACCTGCCCGTACTGCGGTAACTCCGCCGTGGCGCCCGGCCAGCTCTCTGGCGACTTCTCACCCGACCTGGTGATTCCGTTTAAGCTCGGGCGCGATGACGTCACGGCCGCACTCAAGGAACACTACAAGGGCAAGATCTTGCTGCCCAAGAGCTTTGTCACCGGCAACCACATCGACGAGGTCCAAGGTGTCTACGTGCCGTTTTGGCTCTACGGCGCCCGCGTTGACGGCGAAGTGTACTTTGACGCGACCAACGAGACCGTGACCGAGGAATCCGACCGCACCGTCACGACCACCGACCACTACGATGCCTATCGCAAGGGCAATATCTCGTTTAAGCGCGTGCCCGTCGACGGATCGTCCAAGATGCCCGACGGCCACATGGACGCCATCGAGCCGTTTGACTACGACGCACTGCGTCCGTTCTCGATCGCATATATGCCCGGCTACATCGCCAACCGTTACGACAAGGACTGCGAGACCTGCAAGGCGCGCGCCGAGCGCCGTATGGAAGAAAGCACGATCTCGGCCCTGCGTGAGACCGTCGTCGACGAATACGACGATGCCACGGTCGAAAGCAAGCAGCTCGACTACACCTGGGAAGACAGCGACTACGCCCTGTTCCCCGTCTGGATGCTCTCCACCTCGTGGAACGGCAAGAGCTACCTGTTTGCCATGAACGGCCAGACCGGCCGCTTGGTCGGCGAGCTCCCCTGCTCCAAGCCCAAGCTCGCCATCGCCTCGGTGCTGTTCTTTGTGATCGGATTTATCCTCTCCCAGATTCTCTTTATGGGGGAATACGCCTTCGATCCGGATTACCTCACCTTTGATATCGAGGGCATCCTCATCAACGTCATCGCGCCGCTGATCATCGCGATTATCGGAGACGTGCTACTGGTAGGCCAGCTCAAGACGGCCAACGAGGCCACCCACGCCGACGAGTACTGCGGCGAGCTCGACCTGACCGAGAAGCACGACACCTTCAGCCACACCGAGACCACCGTTGTCATGAAAGACGACAAGGACGACTAAGCAATCCAACCAATACCACCCGGCCTTTGACGAGAAAGGAAGATTACCATGGGACTCTTGAAAGCTGGATTGGGAGCTGCCGGCGGCGTCATGGCCGACCAGTGGAAGGAATTTATCTATTGCGAATCGATGCCTGCTGACGTCTTGGCCTGCAAGGGCAGCAAACGCACCGGTGGCCGCAGCTCCAACACGCGCGGCGAGGACAACGTCATCTCCAACGGCTCGGTCATCGCCGTCAACGACGGCCAGGGCATGCTCGTGGTGCAAAACGGCAAGATCATCGAAGTCGCGCTGGAGCCCGGTGAGTTCGTCTTCGATACCGGCAGCGAGCCGAGCGTCTTTAGCGGCAACCTGGGCGACTCCATCAAGGAGACCTTCGCCAATATCGGCAGCCGCTTTACCTTTGGCGGCGACGCGGGCAAGGACCAGCGCGTCTACTTCATCAACACCAAGGAGATCATCGGCAACAAGTACGGCACCGCCTCGCCCGTGCCCTTCCGCGTGGTCGATAACAACATTGGCCTGGACGTCGACATCTCCGTGCGCTGCAACGGCGAGTATTCGTATCGCATCACCAACCCGCTGCTGTTCTACACCAACGTGTGCGGCAACGTGACCGATAGCTATACGCGCGACAAGATCGACAGCCAGCTTAAGTCCGAGCTGCTCACCGCCCTGCAGCCAGCCTTTGCCAAGATTTCGGAGATGGGCATCCGCTACAGCGCCATCCCCGGCCACACCACCGAGCTCGCCCGTGCGCTCAACGAGGTCCTCTCTGCCGACTGGCGCGACCTGCGTGGTGTCGAGATCGTGAGCTTTGGCGTCAACTCCATCGCCGCCTCGCAAGAAGACGAGCAGATGATCAAGGACCTGCAGAAAGCCGCAGTTATGCGCGATCCCACCATGGCGGCAGCCAACAATGCCAGCGCCCAGAGCGACGCAATGCGCGCGGCAGCCGCCAACCCCAACGGCGCGATGGCAGGCTTTATGGGCATGGGCATGGCAGGTGGCATGGGCGGCATGAACGCCAGCCAGCTGTTCGCCGCCGGCCAGGCACAGCAGCAGGCCGCCCCGCAGCCGGCTACGGCACCCGCCCCGGCTCCTGCCGCTGCACCTGCGGCCGGCACGTGGACCTGCAGCTGCGGTGCCACCAACACCGGCAAGTTCTGCCCCGAGTGTGGCAGTCCCGCACCCGCCCCGGCACCGACCAAGTGGTTCTGCCCCAACTGCGGCAGCGAAAACGGCGGCAAGTTCTGCAGCAACTGCGGAACGCCCAGGCCCTAACCCCTCTCTATCTGGTAATTGGCGGGGGGTCCGCCACCCCCGCATTTGCTTCTATGGGTTTCGTTCGATAAAGGAGGACACCATGAAGACAACGTTCAAAAAGTCCGTACTCGCATTTCTGACATGCGTCCTGGCGCTCGCCTTTGCCCTGACGGGCTGCAGCGGCGGCGGCAAAGACCCCAAGGCCAACTTCGTCGGCAGCTGGGAACTCTCGGGTGGAACCGTGGAGGGCGAAGAGCTGACCGATGAGTACATGAAGATGCTCGAGGATTGGGGTGTCCACTGCGTCCTGATTCTCGATGAGGACGGTACAGGTGCCCTCGACCTGTTCCTTGAAGTCGTCGACCTTAAATGGGAGGTAAAGGACGCCACCACCGTAACCATCACCGCCGAAGACGAGTCGCATGACATGAAGCTCAAGGACGGCAAGCTCATCCTCGAAGAAGATGACGGCAATCTTGTCTTTACCAAGTCCGACAAGGACCTGTCCGGTACGGTGAAGAAGGATCGCGAGGCGGCCGAGAAGGAAGAGGAGATCGATGAGGCCGTCGAAGACGACGATGTCCAGAATGTCGAAATCTCCCCCGCCGTCACCGTCGCCGATGACGATCTGTGCACCATCACCATCACCGAGAAGTTCAAGGACGACTGGGGCGACATCGGCTTTGTCGTCAACATCACCAACAAGAGCGACAAGGACCTGACCTTCTACGCTCCTTCCGGCAAGACCAACGTCAACGGCACCATGAAGGAACCCTGGTTCTCGGCTCACCTGATGCCCGGCACCAGCGCCACCGAGGAATTCACGTTCTCGAGCGGCGAGCTTGACAGCCTTGACGACCTGGTCAATACGACCATCGGCATCGACGCCTACCTGACCGATTCCTACGAGGACGTCGCTTCTTACAGCGCAACCATCGCGTAACGGCAGACACCGATAGCCGCGGATTGGCGGACACATCCGCGCACATGTCAGGCGGGGCCGCAGGAAATGATCCTGCGGCCCCGTCGTCTTGCGCCGACAGCACCGCCCGCAAAAGCAGACCGCCCGCCGTTTTTAGATGCGAAACGGCGGGCGGCCTATCTTTACGGCGCCGGAACACGGGCGAGCGCGTCGATTACGGGCGCTCCATGTTGGGAACGATGCTACCCTCAGTCACCGCATGTACGGCCAGGCGCATGATGTTGTCGTAGCCGGTCTTGCTCAGAATCTCCGAGATGCGGCGTTTGATGGTGCCCTCACTCATAAACAGCTCGGCCGCGATCTCGCGACGGCTCTTGCCCTCGCAGGCAAGGCGCAAAATCGACAGCTCGACATCGTCGAGTGCCGCCGTACCCGAAAAAATGCTCTCGGGCGGCTTGGGAAACGTGCAATAGCCCGCCAGCGTGGAGCGCATCACGGCGAACAGCTCGTCGATACCGACGTTCTTGTACACAAAGCTATCGACGCCCGCCTCGCGGGCCTGGTCGACAAAGGTGATCTCGGGCATGCCGGTCATGATAATAATGCGACACTCAGGCAGCTGCTCCTTGATGCGTGCCGCCGCCACGATGCCGTTTGAATCGTGTTCGGTACATACGTCCATCAGTATCATGTCCGGGCGCTCCTTGAGCGCGACACCCAAGGCCTCGGAGGCATCGGCGATCGCGGCGACGACGGTCATATCGGGCTGGTCGCCAACGGAGCGCGCCAGGCTCTCGCGCAGGATGGCCTGATCTTCGACAATTAACACGCGAATCATGAGTTTCTCCTTTGAGACGTGTCGTTGGCGTTAAGCGGAATGGACACCGTAAGCGTAAAGGGCGGGGTGGCGTTGACTTCTAGGCTGCCACCCAGATCTTGCGCGACATGCCTCATACCTGGGATACCCGTTCCCTCGCGATACGATACGGGGGCCGGAGACCCGTCGTTAGAAATCGTCATGCGCGCGACGGCGTCAGCATCCGTCCCCTCCTGCCACAAGCGCACATGGACCCGATGCGCCTGCGCATGCTTGGTGGCATTGGTCGAGGCCTCGCGGATAATCTGCAAAAATGCGGCGGCGACACGTGCGTCCTCAGGCAGCGCGCCCTCAACATCGATCTGCACACTCACCAGGCCAAAAGCATGGACGATATCACCCAGCTGCTCCGCCGGCTTACTGGCGCCGCCACTGCGCAGGTCGACGGTGATCGAGCGCAGCAACGGATCGATCTGCTCGATCGACTCGTCGTCCAGGCGCCCCTCCTCCAAATAGCGATGGAGGATGGACAGGCGCTGGCCGATCACATCGTGCACGCGGGAACGCATACGCAGATAGGCCGCATTGTCGGCAACCTTTTTGACTTCTTCGATCTGGGCCTGGAGCTCTTGCCCCGCAAGCTCAAGCAGATGATTGGCTTGCGCCAGGCGGTCGTAGGCGTGTGCGTATTCCGTCACGTCCAGGCCAACGACGCGCTCGAACGGACGGCCCGAGACCGTAACGGAGTCACGCACGAACAGACGAATCTCGGAAGGAGAGATCTCGACCACGGCGCGATCCCTACCAAAGCGGTCAAGGTCGATATGGGCGCGATTAGCGCTGCTTTCGGGCGTCTGCATACTGAGTTTGCGCAGGTCGTTCCATGTGCTGCCCATGTCGCGTAGATCGGTGGGCATATGAAGCTCCACCAGGTTTTTGCGCATGCAGCGGTTCATGAGCAGCGGACGCCCCCTCGGGTCCAGATACAGGATGCCCACGGGAATCACGTTGATGGTTTCGATTGTCGAGAACGCGGTGATATCCTCCTGGCGGTTGCGAACGTCCATCAAGAGCGCCGCGATGGAGCGGAATAGGAAGAATGCTCCTTCTGCGATTAGGACAACGGTCCACGCCGAGCCCATGGCAAAAACCACCGGCGGTGTAACGGCGGCAACAAGCAGCAGCTCGACCAGCATGACGGGGCGACGATAGTGCACCATAAGCATCACACCATAGGCAAAGATCGCGGCATTGAGCCACAACACTCCGCCCATTGCCCTGGCGCAAACGTCAAGCGGCGCCATCAGATATGAGCCAGACGACGCGAACAAGATGAGCGCCGAAACCATCAGGTGAACCACAAGGCTCGCCTCGTAAGCGCAAATCACCTTGCGGCTATAGGACGTGCGACGCGATGCGATGAGTGGAACGTGAATTGTCTGCAGACATGCCGCCAGGGCAAAGACGACATCGAGCGCGACAATCTGAGGAAGGATGAGCGGAATCTGCATGGTCACTCACCCGCCTGCGGCATCAAGACGATCATGCGCAGCTGACCGGGCTCGCCCTCAAGGCGGTACGCCACGTTACGCCCTTGCAGCGCGCTCTCGAGCTCACGCGCGGCGGGCGTCTGCGACAAATCCTTCTCGTCATTGGAAAAGAGCGTGGCACGCAGCTCCACGCTGCACGAGTCGTGGTCGCTCAAGTGATACATAAGTGCCGGTCGAGTAGTGGTGTAGGCAAAAAACGCAAAGTCGTACACGCAGTCGTACAGCGCGCTTACCGCACTGGCGTGCATCGGGCGCCGTATGGCGATAATCGAGGCGCAATCGACGTCGATGGTGCGCAGGTCGCTTGCGAGCTCGTTGGCAATGAGCTGAATGCGGTCGCGATCAAAACCGCTCTCCCCGTGTTGTGCCAACGTGAGCGACCCCTTGCGTTTGCAATAGGCGACGAGCATCTTGGCACGCTGCAGCATGCGGTAACGCTCGTGCGAAGATGTCTCGTCGGTCAACGGTGGCAGCGAGCCCAGCAAGTCGTACATCTCTTCGAGCGCGCGGGCAAGCGCCTGGTCCACGTCTTGGACCAGCAGGGTCTCGGCCTCTTGATCTGCCAAATGCGTCTTAAGGTCGTAGTCGGCGACAAGCAACTCGTTTTGGCGTTGCAGCTCCATGCGACGATGCGCTAGTTCGCGATTGAGCTCGTTGAGCTCCGACACGTCTTGGGCAAGCAGCGCCGATCCGCCCAGCAGCGGAAAGGCGCGATACATTACATCGGGATCGGACGCCACGGCAAAGGCATGGGCGTGCCCGTGCTCCTGGACCCGCAACTCCTCGCGCACGCCCTCTGGGATCGGCTTTGACGCTGGCGTGGCATAGACTTCCTGCAAGTCGCGCGTTAGAACTTTGAGGTCAAGCGGCAAGGTGCCGAAAATACCGGCGATGTCGTGATATGACGGAATGACACCGCAATCGAGGCAGATTTCCATCGCCACCACGCACAGGACGCAATAGACGAGCGAAAAGTTGAGCCTCCATGCCCAGGGCACGCGCAGCGCATACGAGATGGCAAAGAATGCGCCGCCCAGTAGCACGAGCGCCGCCGTACCCGAAAAACGTTGGATGTGGAAGGACGAGGACCGGCCCACCAGGATAAAAAAGGCCACGAAGTTAAAGGCCGTCCACACTAAGACGGCACCGTAGCCCCAACCGTATGTGTAATCGTTGCTCCAGGTTCCACTCGATCGATCGAAGTGGAAGACCTGCTGATGAACATCGTTAGTGAGCACAAAGCCAATAAGCAGGACAGCCATAACCCACAAAACGGTGCGGTACCGACGCCCCATACGATGCTGTTCCAAACCCGCAAGGCGCAGGCCGCAGAGCTGGTAGAGCAGCGGAATGAGCGTCATGGGCACGTAGTACAGGTACCACAGCACGGTGGCATAAAACGGTGTGAACGACTTATATTTGAGGATGACCTCGATCATCCACAGGGCGCAAATGGCGGCGATGGCAACAAGGCGGCGGCGCAAGACGTAGTCCAAGCAACGCAGGTACGCCAACACACCCCAGATCGAAAATGCAATTGCAGCGACAAGCAGCGGGAGAGAGCTCGAATGGACGAGCGCATCCACGACCTCTTCGGACACCTCGCTATAGGCGGGCGCGGCGTTAGAAAGTTTGGGGTCGAAGGCGAACAGTACCGGCAAGACTGCCAAAAGCATGAGGAACAGCGCGGTGATGGCGCCGGCGATAGCAAAGACGCGGTGACGGTACACCTGATGTGTTATGCCAACAAGGAATCGCGGCATGGCGAAAAGCCTGCCGCCCCTGGGATCCGCCACGGGAGCGGATCGGGCGGCCGCGTGGCCGATATGTCGCTCGCGGGTACCCATAGTGCTTTTAGTGTACCGACAGATGGGTCGAAAAAGCGGGCCGCATGTCCCAAAATCCGCAGACGGCAAGGCGCCCGGCAGCCTCCCCCGTCTGGCACTTCCCGATATCCGCCCGCCCCAAACCACCGCAAAGGGGACAGGCACCTTTGTGGTGGTTTGGGGCGATGCGCTAGTCCACGGTGATGTCGAGGTTTTTGCCGATGAGGCCTACGTAGCCGCCCTCGGCTGCCTTGGGGCTGTCAGCATGGCAGAGAACCCACTTGTCGGCCTTCCAGTAGCAGTAGCTGTCACCGGTGGCAGGCATGTCGGCTGCGGCCTCGGGGCGCGGGCCGTTGGTGCCCGCCGGCAGCGCCACCATCACCTGGAAGCCGCCTTCGTCGACCATGCACGGCGTGTAGTGCAGCGTGGTGTTGAAGACCTCAACAAGCGTACCGGCCGGTACACGGAACGCCTTGACGCACGCGGTGTCGAGCTTGCCGTCCTCGATCTCCCAGCGATGCGCCACGAGCAGGATAAAGTCGCGCGCGCCCAGGTTGAACTCGCTCGTGCGGTGGTACTCCAGGCAGTTGAGACGCGTGTTGTGGCCGTTGCACCAGCCCAGCTGGAACGGACGGCCACCAAACATGAGAAAGCCAAGCTTGTCGGCATCCTTGACGTCCTCGAGCTCCGGCGCGCTTGCTACGTACTTGCTGCCCTCGGGAATGGGCGTGGCAGAGAGCGCCTCGAGCACGGGCGACGTGAGCTCGGACGAAACGTTATCCCAAACGTTGCCATAGGATTTGAACTCGGGATCGTTGACAGAGTAGATATTCATGTTCACTCCTGTTCGTAAATGTGACTATACGAACATTCTAGAACAAACATGAGCGATTTTGAACGCTCGCCCCGACCAATCAACAAAAAGGCGCCCCCGCATAAGCGAAGGCGCCCAATGCGCGCGTTTTGGACGATAAAGCCCTTATGCCTGCTGATAGTGCAGGTGCTTCTCGTCGATATCGGCCAGGTCGCGGTCGAGGTAGCGGCGCGCGAGCCAGTTAGCCATGGGAAGGTTCTGGTCCAGGTAGTTGCCGCACTCCTCGGGAGCGGCACCGGGGACATCGCCCTCAAAGTCGGCGACAAACTCGAACAGCTCACGCACGAGCGGCAGGATCTCCTCGCTCGTCACCTCGCCAAATACGACGAGGTAAAAGCCCGTGCGGCAGCCCATGGGGCCAAAGTAGACAATGCGGCTCGACCACTCGGCATGATTGCGCAAGAACGTTGCACCCAGGTGCTCGATGGTGTGGCACTCGGCGGTGTTCATGACCGGCTCCTTGTTGGGCGTGGTCAGGCGCAGGTCAAACGTGGTGACGGCAGCACCGGTCGCCGGATCGCGGTCGATGCGGCTCACATACACGCCGGGCTCAAGCAGCAGATGATCAACGGAAAAGCTGGCGATGCGCTCCATGGCAGATCCTCTCGATAGTCAAATTGGGACGGGGCTCTTTTAGCTGGTTCGAATGGTCGTACCAATCATACCAGTCAAAAAAGCCCCGTCCCAAAAAGACAGCTTAGCCAAGGACACGGGCCATACGCGTCTTGAACTCGGACAGGAAGCGCGGAGCATCCACGGTCAGTGCCACAAGCGCGCTCTTGTCCGGATCGGACAGGCGGCGCTCATCGCAGATGGTGCGACCGCGGTACTCGCCCAGCAAGTCAACACGCAGGTTGCAGCCGAGCGCACCTACGAGCGTGGGGTCGATCGCCACGGCAACGGCCAGCGGATCGTGCAGCGCACAACCACCCAGGTAGGGTGCGTTCATCTCGTACGAGCCAATGTAGTGCTCGACCATGCTCGCAAATGCGCAGCCCGCCATGGTGCCCGAGCCCGTCCAGCCGGCAATGTCGCGGCGTGTGAGCACCACGCGATGCGTCACGTCCAGACCCACCATGGTGAGCTTACGGCCCGAGCGCAGCACCGCGTCGGCTGCCTCGGGGTCGCTCGCCATATTGGCCTCGGCGCCCGCGCTCACGTTGCCGGGCACGGTAAGGGCGCCGCCCATCACGACCACGCGGCCGATGGACATCATCGCCGCCGCATCGCGCTCCAGGGCGAGCGCCAGGTTGGAGAGCGGGCCAGTCGCTACGTAGACCAGATCGGGACCATAGGTGCGCGCAGCATCGATCAGATAATCGACCGCAGCGTTGCCGTCGGCCGAGGTCGCCCCCACCGGCTCGTAGGGCGACGCGGGCACGCTCGCGCCGCCGATGCCGTTCTTGCCGTGAATGAGCGCGGTGGACGCCGGCGGCGTATAGGGCTCAGTCGCCTGCAGAGGACGGTCGGCACCCAGGTACACCGGAACCTCGGGGCGACCCAGCAGATCGAGCACCGCCAGGCAATTGTGCGCCGATTGCTCGACGCGCACGTTGCCAAAGCACGTGGTGATGCCCACGAGCTCCACCTCGGGGCTCGCGATGGCATAGGCCAGCGCCATCGCATCGTCCACTCCCATATCCAGATCAAGGATCAGCTTCTTGATTGCCATTGTTCTACTCCGCTTCTCCGTCTTTATCGTTTAACCAAACCAATGTTCAACTTCGGCGCGCGTGGGAATCGATTGCTGAGCGCCCAGGCGCGACACCGTCACTGCCGAAGCGCGAGCACCCGCGGCCATGCACTCAAAGAGCGGCAAGCCCTCTAGGCGAGCCGCCGCCAACGCGCCGATAAACGTATCGCCGGCGGCCGTGGTATCGACTACCGCACTCGAAAGTGCCGGCATGCGCAGCAGCTCACCGCCATCGCCGAGCGTAACCGAGCCGGCACCGCCCAGCGTGATGACCGCAGCTCCGGCACCCCTAGCGAGCAGGGCGTTGAGCGCCGCGACGCAGCTTGCATCGTCCGCGGGCAAGATTCCCGTCAGCACCTGGCACTCGGTCTCGTTGGGACAGGCCAGGTCGACCGCAGGCCAGACCTCCGCAGGCAGCTCGCAGGCGGGCGCTGGATTAAAGACCGTATAGAACCCCAGCTCATGAGCGCAAACAAGCGCCTCGGCCGTCGCCGCAAGGTCACATTCGCCCTGGGCGATAAAGACGCTTCCGGCAGTCGGGGCAATCTCGCTGGCGTCGCCGTCGAGCTCATGGGCCACCAGACGCCTCAACGCGCAGGCAACGTCCGCACCCGCAAGCGCATGGTTGGCGCCCGGTGACAGTATGATGCGGTTGTCGCCCTCGCAGCGAATGATGGTCGCCGTTCCCGTCTCCACGTCATCGCGATGCACTACAAAGTCACAGTCCACGCCGGCGTCTTGGAGCCCCGCCACGAGCGACGCGCCGAACGCGTCGCGACCGACCGCGCCGATCATGTGCGTGCACGCGCCCATACGCGCGGCAGCTACGGCCTGATTGGCGCCCTTGCCGCCGGCGTTGGTGATAAACCCGCTGCCGCCGACGGTCTCGCCCGCACGCGGTATGCGCTCGCACGCCACCGAAAGGTCCATGTTCATGCTGCCGAACACCGCAACGATGCCGCGATCTGCCATGGAAACCTCCTCATCTGCGAGCTTTGCACCCACCGTCGATCGTCGATTGTGCGCTTTCGCACCTCTATAACTTTAGTTCACTTTGATGTGAACGCACCCTTGAGGTTGCGCCAGCAGCAAGCATTCACAGGAGCAGGCAGCTACAATGAATACGTGCTGATTATTCTCGTCATTGGATGATGTTTTATGGAACAACTCTCGCAATCGGGCCCGCGCGGTCGACGCCGCACGGGCAACGAGCCGGCACCGCACGAACGCGTGAAGGGCGAACGCCGTGCCAACGAACCGCGACGCACCGCGAGCCCCCATCGCGCTTCTGCCAACAACGCGGGCCGCGCCAACACTCCCGCCGCGGAGCAGACGCCTGCTCGCCCCAAGTCCCGCTACATCCCTGCACTCGACGGCCTGCGTACGCTCGCCGTCGTCGCGGTAGTGCTCTATCACCTTAACCTCACGTGGGCTCAGGGCGGCCTGCTTGGCGTCACGATCTTCTTTGTGCTTTCGGGCTATCTGATCACGCGCTTGCTGCTCAACGAAGTCGCTAAAACCGGCCGCATCGACCTCAAGAGCTTCTGGATTCGCCGCATCCGTCGCCTGGTCCCCGCCGTGGTAACGGTAGTGTTTGTGACCTGCGCGCTGTGCACTATCTTTAACCACGTGATGCTCACCAAGATGCGCCCCGACATCCTGCCGTCGCTGCTGTTCTTCAACAACTGGTGGCAGATTGCCCAAAACGTCTCGTACTTCAATGCTCTGGGCGACCCCTCGCCGCTCACGCACTTTTGGTCGCTTGCCATCGAGGAACAGTTCTACCTGATTTGGCCGCCGCTGCTGTTTGCCATGGTATCCATGCATGTGAGCAAACCCAACACGCGCCGCGTGGTTCTAGGCCTTGCCGCGGCATCTGCCCTTGCCATGATGGTGCTTTACAACCCTGCCGCCGACCCCAGCCGCGTGTACTACGGCACCGACACCCGCGTGTTCTCGCTGCTGCTGGGTGCCTGGATGGCCTTTATCCCCGATCGCGACCTGGCGCCGGTGCGTCTCGCTCGTCGTTTGGGGCTCAATCGCCTGGCCGGCGCCGCCAAGCACGGCAAGAACGCCGAGGGCAAGCCTGGCGAGAAGGCCGACGAATCAGCCGAGACCGGCCCGGCACAGCCGAGCGCCCTCGTGCGCTTTTGGTCCTCGCCCGCATCCATCGATGTGTTGGGCCTCGTGGGTCTGGTTGGCCTTGCCGCCATGGTCGCGCTCACCAACGGCTACACCGCATTCCAGTATCGCGGAGGCACGCTGCTGTGCTCGATCCTCACGCTCATGGTCATCGCGGCCTGCGTGCAGCCCCAGGGAATGGTTGCCCGCGCGCTGTCCGCCGAGCCGCTCGTGTGGATTGGCAAGCGCTCGTACAGCATCTACCTGTGGCACTATCCGCTGCTGTTGCTCATGAACCCGGTCGCCAACATCAACGATACGCCCTGGTGGCAGTACATTTTGCAAGTGCTGCTGGTGGTCGCCGTAGCCGAGTGCTCCTATCGCTTTATCGAAACGCCGTTTAGAAAGGGCGCCTTCGGTCGCACCGTCGCCGAATTCCGCGATGGCACCACCACGCCCGCCAACTGGGCACGCGCACACGTCCCCGTCTGCGCAGCCTGCGCTGTCGTGTTGGTCGTTGCACTGGGCGGCCTGATCTTTGTGCCCGAGACGTCTGCGCTGAGCGGCGAGGGCGCCGAAGTTCTGAACAAGGAAGCCAAGAACACCGCGCCCACCGACCAGCAGGCGGCCGACGACACCGACAAGGACAACGACGGCTTCCCCGATGGCTCCTACGATCTGCTTATGATCGGCGACTCCGTGTCGCTGCGTGCCGTGGACACCTTTGACGGCGTGTTCCCGCACAGCCATATCGATGCCGAAAAGGGCCGCCAGTTCGATGCGGGCCGTGCGACATTTGAGGGCTATATCCAGCAGAACCTTGCCGGCAAGATCGTGGTCTTTGCCCTGGGCACCAACGGCTTGGTAACCGACGACCAGATCGACGCCATCATGGCCGATGCAGGAGATAGGCGTATTGTGGTGTTTGTGAACACGCGCAGCCCGCAGCCGTGGGTTGGCTCTACCAACCAGGCCATCGCCAACGCCGCTACGCGCTACAAGAACGTGCGCGTTATCGATTGGTACGGATACAGTGCTAACCGCAACGACCTGTTCGATGGCGATGGCACGCACCTATCGACCACTGGCGTGACTGAGTACCTCAACTTGATCCACGATGCTGTCAAGAAGGACCTGCCCGTACACCCCGAGGATCACGTCAACGATCCGCAGCCGGCAGCCGTCAAGTCTGCCACCGACGCGCTCGTCAATGCGCTTGCCTTCAAGCCGCACAAGCTGGGCACCGACAAGTAACCTGCAGCGCAAACTTCCCACATCCGGAGGGGGTGTCTGCCACGGCAGACACCCCCTCCGGCAGTTAGGGACACTCCTGGCGCAGCCAATGAAGACCTCTACGGATGAATTCCAGGCCGCTCCGTCGCTCCAGACATCGTTTCCGCGCCTCGTGCCTGCCCCAAACAATCAAAACAAGCCCTTTTCGCCGCACCCTCAAAGGTCTGTGGGCAAAAAAGGGCAAATATGAGTACTGTTACCATTTTAGTAGCAGGCAAACCACCCAAAATGACGTCCGAGCGACCCCTACAACCCCCTAAAGCAGCCAACCTGACTGGTTTAAGGCGTATTGGAGCCAATTTTAATGAACATACTAAATGCTATGTTCATTATCTTTTAGGATGTAAATGCTATTCACTTAGCAACAGTACTCATATTTGGCATTTTTTGTCCATTGCTATATAACTAACACCCTATAGCAGACAAAAAACAGGCCGCAGCCCATCGCTGCGGCCTGTTCGGAAGCAAAAGTGGACGTTAAGCGCTGTAGCCCATCGCTTGCAGCACAAACATGACGACCGTGAGCACCGTAATCACGGCGATAGTCGCCCAAGTGAGCACGTTCCACACACGGCCGTTGCGGTTGGCACCCATAATGTGGCGATCCGCCGCGATAACCACCTGGAATACCAAGACTACAGGCAGCAGCACGCCATTGATGACCTGCGAGGTCATCATAATCTGGAACAGATCGACGCCGGGCATAAGCACCAGCACGGCAGAAATGCCGATGATGGCCGTAATGATGCCGCGGTAAACCGGGGCCTCGTCCCAGCTGCGATCGGCGCCGCGCTCCCAACCAAAAGCCTCACAGATGGCACTCGACGTAACGCCCGGCAGCACGCAGGCAGCCAAAAAACTCGCTGCGACCAGGCCCGAGGCGAACAGCACCGTGGACCACTGGCCCGCGATGGGCTCCAACGCGCGAGCGGCATCGGCGGCATCGCTAATCTGGACGCCCGCCGGGAACAGCACCGTACCGGTCGTGATGATAATGAAGCCCGCAATGATATCAGCAGCGATCGAGCCGCTCACGGTATCAATACGCTGCAACACGATGTCGTCCTCGCCCGCATTCTTATCGACCACGTTGTTCTGAGCCAAGAAGATCATCCACGGTGCGATGGTGGTACCGATCGTTGCGACCACGAGCGACACGTAGCTGGGATCGTTCTGAATATTGGGGACGACCAAGTCGACCGCGACCTCGCCCCAGTTGGGGCCGGCCATAAACGCGGCGACGATGTAGGTCACGAACACGCAGCTTACCAGCAGCAGAATCTTCTCGATGCGCTGGAAACTGCCCGACATGGTAAGCATCCACACCAGCAGCGCCACGAGCGGCACCGAGATGCTCGCCGGAACGCCAAACAGAGCAAGGCCGCTCGCGATACCCGCGAACTCCGAAATGGTCACAGCCGTGTTGGCGATCAACAGCGCCGCCATAGCAAGTACACTCTTGCGCACGCCAAAGCGCTCGCGAATGAGCGACGCCAGGCCCTTGCCCGTGACGCAGCCGCAGCGCGCCGCGGTCTCCTGCGTCACGATGAGCAGCACGGTCATGACGGGAAGCATCCAGAGCATCTTGTAGCCATAGCTGGCGCCCGCGCTGGAATACGTTGCAATGCCGCCGGCGTCATTGCCCGAAAGCGCCGCCAACAGACCGGGGCCCATAGCGCCAAAGATGGCCGCGATGGTCAACTTTTGCTTGGTGCCCGACTTTTGCTTGGTATTTTGCACGCGACCACCTAACCCATGACCGACATGGTGAGCAGCACCGCAGCGGCGCAGTACGCTACGCACGAGATCATGACGGCAATGACGTTCATGGCGGTGCCCGACGTGTTGAGGTCATGCTCGTCACGCCAGAACAGCACCATCAGGTAAATCACGGCGCTCATGTTGCCAATCAGGCAGACGATGGCCGCAATGTTAAAGCAGCCGGTAAAGAGCTGTTCCTCAAACATGGGCGCGTCGGGGAACGCGGCGGTGCGCACCAGCTGGGCGCACAGGTAGGTCACGAGCGACAGGATCAGGCCCATGCCCGTGCTCTGGAAGAAGAACCCCAGATACGGCTTGGGCTCGTCGTCGTGACCGTCATACTCCAGGAAGTAGTTCTTGACGAACGACACCATGCGCGAGGCCGCCAGCAGCACGAGCGGCATGGCGCACATGGGGAACACCACCAGATGCGCGGAGCCGAGCGCCGTCCCCAGCACCGTTGCCATGATGCACGACGCGATGCCCCATACAACAACCCAGTACTGGCGATGCACGAACCAGCTGAGCACGTTCGTCGAGTCATCGGACGCGCTATCGCCCGAGCCGACACCGGCGATCTGCAGGTCCTCCTGGTGCTCCTCGGCGATAACGTCCATGGCGTCGTCGAAGGTCACGATACCCAGGATATGGCGGTTCTCGTCGCAGACAGGGATGGCAACCAGGTCGTACTTGGTCATCTCGTCCGTCACGTCTTCCTGGTCCTCGTCGGGCGACACATAGACCAGGTCGCGATAGGCCAGCTGACCCAGCGTGGCGTCGCGGTCGGCTACGATCAGCGTGCGCAGCGAAAGCACGCCGGTCAGCATGCCGCTCGGATCCTCGGTATAGACGTAGTAGACGCTCTCGAAGTCCTCGTCGAGCTCGCGAATCGCCTCGATGGCGTCACCGACCGTTGCCGTGGCGGGCAGGGAGACAAACTCCGAGGTCATGATGCGGCCGGCGGTGTTGTCCTCATACCCCAGCAGGTTACGAATCGCCTTCTCCTCCTTGACGCCCATCAGGCGTAGGAGCTTCTCGGCCTTCTCGTAATCGAGCTCGTCGATCAGGTCGGCTGCATCGTCCGGGTCCATCATGGCCAGCATCGACGATGCGTCCGTGTCGGACAGGCCCTCGAGCATCTCGGTCATAAGCTCGTCGTCATCGAACTCCGAGATGGCCTCGGCGGCCTGGGCAGTATCGAGCTGCGCGAACACCTGCGCACGTAGGCGCGGGTCGAGTTGCTCGATAATGTCGGCGATGTCGGCAGGGTGCAGCTCGCCGAGCGTCTTGTGCGACACCGAGAGTTGAATGTTCTTGGTCGAGCGGTCGAGCAGGTCCATGTAGGACCAAGCGATGATGTCCTCACTGAGCGGCTTGCCCAGGTGCTTCATAAAGCCTTCGACGATATGCTCGAGCGCGGGGCTGATGGCGCGTAGCAGACCGCGGGCACCGACCTCGGCGCCCAGCAGGCGCAGCTGGTTTTCGCCCGACATGGAAAACTTGATGTCGTTTACGCGCACGACCTTCATGCCCTGCGTGTCGACAATCTGCTTGTTGAGCACGTCACGGGCAAGCAAGAGTTCGGTCGGCTGCAGGTACGAAAAACGGATTTCGGTGGCCGACGTCTTAAGGTGTACGCCCGTCTCGTCGATACGGTCAACCCATTTGCGCCAGCTGATCATAAACGGCGTCTTGCCGGGACCGCGGAACGCAAGCGACGTCACGTGTGGAAAAACTTCGCCGGTAGCAATACCAAAATCGTTGACCACGCCGAGCTTTTCGCCGTCGACGTCCAAGACCGGCAATTTGAGCATCTCACTCAGATAATTCAATGGTGCTCCCCATCATTATTCCTCCGGACGCGGACGCACGTACGGCGTCCGGGGGCTTCTGGATATGTATACGCATGCGCGGGCGGCACGCCGCTCGACGCTTACACCCCGTGCATGCGCAAAAAGCACCTGCATGGGGTCATCGACTGTATGGTCGAGGTTTGGATTTCACCTGTAACCTTTCTCTTGACCCTCATTAACCGCAGTAACTATAGCATCAGCATCGCCCTGCGGCATCGAATTTATGCGCTGCACATTGCAGGCATACCAAACGCTGACGCATCCGTGACATAGCCGTTGGGGACGTTCTTAAACGACTACCCAATGACTACTCTGTGGTGTCGTCGTCCTCGGCAAGTTGGGGGAACACGGCGTCCTTGGGCATGGTGGCCTTCGTCAACGAGGTGAGCTTTTTGCTCAGCGACGTGTCCGTCTTGACCAGGTCGCTGAGCGTCACGATCTTGTAGCCGTCGGCGACAAGGCCGTCGATAATCTGTGGCAGCGCCTCGAGTGTCTGCTCAGCGCATTCGTCTCTATCGGTGAGCAGCACGATATTGCCCGGCGTCACCGAATCGAGCACCGTCGAGACCTGCTCGTCGGCACCGTTGAGCAGCCAGTCGCCCGAGTCGATATTCCACGAGACCACGGCGGAGACCAGGTCCATCGCATCAATCCAGTTTTGCTCGTCAAAGGCAGCGTAGGGAGCACGCAGCAGCATCGTCTTCACGCCGGTCGCCGACTTAATCGCATCGGTGCCTTTCGTAATCTGCTCGCGCACCGCCTCACGTTTCTGACCCTTGAGCGAATCGTCGCTGTAGCCGTTGGATCCGATCTCGCACCCGGCATCGACAATCGCCTTGGCCGTGGCAGGCGAGGCCTCGACCGCATCGCCCGAAAGGAAGAACGTCGCGGTGACGCCCTTTTCCTTGAGCACCTGCAAGATCTGCTTGGTAGCGCCGCTCGGACCCTCGTCAAACGTCAGCGCCACGTACTTTTTGTTGCCCTTGGGCGCCACGCTGGCGCACGCAACAACGCAATCGGTGGCGGGTACAACCTCGCCGCGGTCCTGCGTCTTGCCCGACTGCTCACCAATCCACACCTCGGAGCGGCCCTGGACACCCCACGTCTGCACATACTCGATAGCGCCCGTACCCTCGACCTTGAGCTTGGGCTCGATAACCGTAGCCTGAACCTCGTGCTTCTCGTAGGTGTTACGGCCATCCTTGACCGTCACCTTCTCGCCGCCCTCAAGTTCGCGGCTATCCCATTTGCCCTGCTTCACGCGCTTGCCGTCGACCTTCACCGATAGCTTTTCGCCTCCATGGCGCTTGAGCACGCTGTCATCGACGGCCAGCAGGTCGCCTGCGTCGTAGGTGTCAGTCAACTCCTGGTCGTCAATGAGATTCTGCAGCGTAGAGCCCACGCGCACCGCGGTCTTCTGGCCGTTGAGCTCCACGTCCACACTGCGGTTGACGTAGCCCACGACGGCAGCGATAAACAGCACGAGCGCGCAACCCACGGCGATGAGCGCGTAGGGCAGGCGAGACGAACGACGGGGCGTACGGCTGTTGCCGATGCGCGCACTGCGATCGCTAAACCCACGGCTATGGTTGAGGTACATCGCGCCGGGCTTACGGTGACGCTTGCGCTGACCGCTGGGCAGCTGCCCCAGATCGCGGCGCGCCGTCGGACGCGCACCCGAACGCCCGTTTAAGTTGGATCCGTTTTGGCGCATGTGCCCTCCCCCATAAACACAGCAAGCCGGAGCAACAGGTCTCCGGCTTGCCTCCCATCATTTGGTACGTCGCTATTTTGTAGCTTTTGACGAGCCTCCGCTCGCCTTTTGGTATTCGTCCTTAAAGGCCTTGAACATGCCGCGCGTCTTGCCGAGCTGCTTGCCCAGTGCGCGACTGCCCTTGTCCACGGCAACCGATCCCTTGTCGTCGAGTACCTTGGCACCCTTTTTGACCTTGTCACCCACCACGACGCTGGCCTCGGCGGCCTTGGCGGCCGCACCGCCCGAATACCCGAGCGACTTGACCTCGTCCGAGACGACCATCGCACCGTTCTCGTAGCCGCGCAGCATCGTCGGCGGCACCTGCGTGTCACCAACCAAAACACTCGAAGCAGCACCGGCGGTCACATAGAATGCCTGCACGATGCCCGAGCGTGGCTTGAACTCAACGTCCGAGCAATAGCCCACGACGTCGCCCGATTCCGTGCGCACGTCCATACCGACCCAGATGATGCAATCGTCCAAGTTGATGTCGAGGCGCTTAGCGGCGGCGGAATCGTACGTGTCCTTGACGTCATCGACCGCAATGGCGCCCTCGTAGACACCAATGGCGTCGAGCGCTACGAATCGGTCGGGACGCTCGATCATGCCCGCGATATCGGACTGGCGGACCATAAAGCCGACCACGCGCGTACCGCCCGGGGTAAAGACCGGAAAGTGAATCTTTCCGAGCTTTTTAGGGCTGCGCGGCGTGCCGTCCTTTTTGGTGCGCTTGTCCTCGGTGGGCTTGCGATAGATCTTGGCGCCGACAAAATCCCCAGCGCGCATTATGCCTCGGTCGAGGGCTCCGCAGCCTCGGTATCAGCCTCGACGGCGTTCTCGACCACGACGTCGGCGGCAGGCGTCACGTTGCCGCCCGAAATGGCGTCGTTGAGCTGCTCGCGCAGCTGGTCCATGCGCTCGCGGGCCAGGTCGACCTTGGCGCGCAGGTCATCGGTCTTGGCGTCGACCATCGGGCCAAAGTCATTCACCGCAGCACGGGCCTCCTCGGCGCTGTGCTCGTAGGTGTCGCGCATATTGTCCCAGGCGTCGTTGGCGATATCGGCAGCCATGGCGCGGGTCTCGGCGCCCGAGCGCGGGGCCAGAGCAACGCCGACAATAGCGCCGGCAGCGGCACCAAAAAGTGCGCCGGAGACAAAGCTGAAAGTCTTACCCATGATCATTCCTCTCCTGCGGGCACGTCGGTGCCCACCGTTTGAATGCTGTCCATTATACCCGCAGCGCATCACTTGCCGCTCCGCTCATCTGCGTACGGCAAAGGCGCAGGTACGTGATGGTGATAAACGCGTAGGCCTACTCCTGGGGCATAGCCGGCATGGCCACCGTGGCACCCGGGTCCTCGCCGGCGCCGTCCACGAGCGGCAGGCTGCCCTCATGCGCAGGTCCTGCCGGAACCGTCGCCGCACCGCCAAAGACGGCAGCGGAAGCCTCGTGGTTCTCGGCAACCGCGCCCTCGGTATCAATCGCCGCCTGGGGCTCGTCGTCAAAGTTGGGGACACCCTGGGGCTCGGTGGGAACAGGCTCGGCGGTCGCATCGGCAACGGGCTCGGCGTCGGCCGGCACATCGCCCTCGTCAGCGCCCTCGTCCTCGGCAGCATCTTCGCCGTTCGCAGTGGCGACGGCCTCGTGAGGATCCTTGCCCTCGGCCTCGGCGCGCATGCCCAGCACCAGGTTGCGCAGGCCCGCGACCGTGCCTTCCACGTCGGGGGCAGGCTGGTCGGCGTGCAGGTACGCCCAGTCCATCATAAAGGTGGCCGAAGACAGCGCACCGATGGCCAGCGCGTCGTCGGGGCACGAAAGCTCAACCTCAAAGACGCGCTCGTCGTGCTCGCTTACGCGCGTGCGGCCGCACGAGATGCTACCGGCAAGACCGGTCTCGTTCATGAGCTCGACCGTCACATGCTCAAGCAGATGGCAAAGCTCAGTCTGACCCATGCAGTCCTGGAACTCGCGACCGGAATCACCCAGGCACAGGTGCTTGGCAATCGCCGGCACCAGGTAATACACGCGCGCCGTGGCCTCGATATCCTCCGAGGTCATGAGCGGCATGCCGGGGTTCACCAGCACATGCGCGCAGATCTTGTCCTCGCTGACGGTGACCTTAAGGATGTTGAACAGGCCTGCCATAACTCTCCCCTACTCTTCCTTGCCCTACTCGTCGCCGTCGTGCGGATTCGCGGAACCCGCACCCGACGTCGTCGGCTCGTCTACCGAAGACTCGGAATCCTTCTTATCGGTTTCGGCCGGAGCGATCACGCGAATGAGCGAGATGCGCTGGCCACGCATCGACTGCACTTTAAACTTGTACCCCGCAACCTCAAACACCTCTCCGATGTCGGGCACCGAGTCGCAAAGCTCCAAAATCCAGCCGGCGATGGTCTCATAATCATCGCTTTCCTCGAGCGGCCAACCAAGCTCAATCGCGTCATCGCACGAAAAACGCCCATCAACGAGCCACTCGCGGCGCGAAAGGCGCGTGAGATACTTGTTGTCGGGGTCGAACTCGTCCTCGATCTCGCCGACGATCTCCTCGACGATATCCTCGATGGTGATAATGCCGGCCGTGCCGCCGTACTCGTCCACGACCACCACGATCTGGTCGTGCGAGGTCTGCATCTCGGACAGTAGCGGCAGGATGTCCTTGGTGTCGGGCACAAAGGTGGCGTCGCGCAAAAAGCCGGCGATGGGCTGGTCACCCTTGCCGTCGAGCGCGGGTTGGATCAGGTCCTTGATGTGCGCGATGCCGGCGACGTTGTCGGGGTCCTCGTGATAGACGGGGATGCGGCTGAAGCCGGTCTGGCGCATGGTGGACAGCACGTCGGCGACCGTCTCGTCGTCCTCGCACATGGTGGTGTCCACGCGCGGCACCATGACCTCGCGGGCAACGGTGTCGCCTAGGTCGAAGATCTCGTGGATCATGCGCTTTTCCTCGTCGAGCAGGTCGTCCTGCTCCGAGACCATGTACTTGATCTCTTCTTCCGAGACGTTTTGGCGGTCGTCGGCGCTCTTGATGCGCAGGATGCGGGCCAGGCCATCGGAGCAGGCGCCGGTCAGCCACACGAGCGGACGGGCGATCTTTTGGAAAAACGACAACGGTCCCACGACCTGCTTGGACACGCCCTCGGCGTTGGCCAGGCCGATGCGCTTGGGGACGAGCTCGCCGATCACGATGGACACGAAGGCGACCGCGACGGTGATGATGACCGGCGCCAGGCCGCGCGCGATGGCGGAGAGCGGCGCGATGCCAAAGCTCATGAGCCACGTGGCGAGCGGGTCGGACAGACTCGTCGAGGCGACGGCGGACGAGGCGAAGCCCACGAGCGTGATGGCGACCTGGATGGTGGCAAGCAGCTGGTCGGAGTCGGCAGCCAGCTTAACGGCATGCTCGGCGCGCTTGTCGCCTTCCTCGGCCTCGTGCTCCAGCACGGCGCGCTTGGCCGTGGTGAGCGCCATCTCGGACATAGAGAAGTAGCCGTTGATGAGCGTCAAAACGAGGGTAGTGATAAGGGAGATGGTTATGTCCATCGGGAGTTTCTCGAACCTCCAAGATTCGGGACGTCAGGTTAAAACGTTGATGGCGGATACGGCAATTGCACCGGCGCCCAAACAAGGACGCGGGCGCGCAGGCGTGGTCGCTAGATTACGAAGAGAATCACCGCCATGAACTGGAAGATGCTGCCGGCGAGCACCCACAGGTGGAACACGCTGTGCAGATAGCGCACGTTTTTGGCGATATAGAACGGCACGCCCGCGGTGTAGCACACGCCGCCGACAGCGAGCAGGGCAAGTGCCACGGGGTTGAGCAGCGCCACAAGTTCGGGCAGCTTAAAGACGACGAGCCAGCCCATCAGCAGGTAGACCAGGCCGCTTACCCAGTGCGGTTGACGCTCGCGTAGGAAGCACTCGAGGGCGATGCCGATGATGGCGATGGCCCATACGGCAAAGAACAGCACGGCGCCGCCGCCGTTTGCCAGTGTGATGAGGCAAAACGGCGTATAGCTGCCCGCAATGAGCAGGTAGATGCAACTGTGGTCGATGATGCGGAACACGCGCTTGGCGCGCGCGGGCTGAATCGCGTGGTAGAGCGTGGAGGCTAGGTATTCGAGGATAATGCTGACGCCATAGACAATCGCCGCGGCCATGTGGGCCGGGCCTCCGCCGCGCAGGGCGGCGAATACGATCAGGAGCACCAGGCCCGCGATACCCAACAGGCAGCCGACACCATGGGTGACGGAGTTCATGATCTCCTCGCCCACCGTGTAGTGTGGAACGGCCGCGGTCTTGGGTCGCGGCTTAGAACTGTCGCTCGAATCGGACATGCCGGTTACATCCTCCAACGTAAAGAGTTCTCAACACTATATCAAAGCGTCTAGGTACGTGCGAAATTTGCACCATACGTGACCTTTCGTTTACCCATTCTTTGCCTGTTGACGCATCAACGGCGAACGTCCATAATGCGCTTGCATTAAATGTTGATGTATTAACATCTTATAGGAAAGCTTCTCATGTCTCAAAACGCACGTTCCCATCGAAAGCTCAAGATAGCCGGCGTCGTTACGCTGGTGCTCGTTGTCGCGCTGCTGGGGTTTGCCGGCAACTTTTTGTTTGACTTCGCGCTGAATCCCCGCGCGCCATACACCATGAAGATGATGCAGGATAGCAAGAACGACAAAGAAGGTGAGCAGCCGGATGCCGAGGATACCGAGGCGCGGGCATGGTTTAAGGAGAACCGCAAGAGCAGCAACCTCACCGCGGACGACGGGACCGAGCTTGCCGCCTGGTATTTTGCTGCGTCGGAGAGCACGCACGACTACGCCGTCTGCCTGCATGGATATACCAACGAGCCCATCGGTATGGCCCGATACGCCAAACGCTTCCACGACCGTGGCATGAACGTACTCGCACCCGCCGCCCGCGCCCACGAGCGCTCCGGCGGCGACTATATCGGCATGGGCTGGCCCGAGCGCCTCGACATCGTCGCATGGATCGAGCGAATCGTTCAGGCTGACCCCAAGGCGCGCATCCTGGTCTTTGGCGAATCCATGGGCGCGGCGACCGCCATGAACGTCGCGGGGGAATCTCTGCCCGCAAACGTGAAATGCATTATCGAGGACTGTGGTTATACGAGCGTTTGGGACGAGTTTTCCCTGCAGCTCAAGGACGTGTTCGGCCTGCCCAGCTTTCCCTTGCTCGATGTAGCAAACTTGGTGTGCAACGTGCGCGCGGGCTACGACTTTCATAAGGCGAGCAGCGTGGAACAGCTCAAGCGCGCGACGGTTCCCATGCTGTTTATCCACGGTGACCAAGACACCTTTGTGCCGTACAGCATGCTCGACCAAAACTACGACGCGTGCGCCAGCAAGGTCAAGCAAAAGCTCACCGTCCATGGCGCCACCCACGCCAAGAGCGCGCAGGTCGACCCCGAACTCTACTGGAACACGGTCGACGACTTCCTCGACGAGTATTTTTAGGCAAATAGTACGGTTTACTGGTCTATCTGACCCCCTAGCACTTCCGAAAAGCCGCCCGTGGGCACTGTGCTCACGGGCGGCTTTTGCTAACGCTGCGCTACAAAAGCGCTTGATTTGTCCAATAGCTAGACGCTACTTGACCTCGATGAGCTCGTACTCGCTCGTGCCCAAGCCGATCTTCTCGGCATGCGCGATGCACACGCGCCAGTCGGTGTCGGGATGCGTAATGCAGAAGGGGTCGTGCGCCTGCTCGCCCTCCAGATGCTCGTGGTTATGCTCCATCTTGGCCGCGCTATCGGTGAGCTCGGTGTTGGGCAGTGGCTCGGACGCCATGACGGCATCGGCGCAGGCCTGGTCGATGGCGACCGGGTCGAAGCTCGCGAACATGCCGATATCGTTGACGATAGGTGTGTCGTTTTCGGGATGGCAGTCGCAGTTGGGACTGATGTCCATGGCAAGCGAGATGTGGAAGCTCGGGCGGCCGTCGACAACGGCCTTTGTATACTCGGCGATCTTGCAGTTGAGCACGTCGGCCGCGGCGTCATAGCCGGGCTTGATGCAGTCCTGGTTGCATGCCGCAATGCAGCGTCCGCAGCCCACGCAGCGATCGTGGTCGATGGTGGCCACGTGCACCGTGCGGGTGTTGCCGTTGGCAAGCTCGCGCTCGCGGGTGCCGTCGAACGAGACAGCGTTGTGCGCGCAAATCTTTTCGCAGGCACGGCAGCCAACGCAGTGCTCGGTCGAGACGTTCGGCTTGCCGGCGGCATGCTGCTCCATCTTGCCGGCACGGCTGCCGCCTCCCATACCCAGGTTCTTCATGGCGCCGCCAAAGCCGGCCTGCTCATGGCCCTTAAAGTGGGTGAGGCTGATCACGATATCGGCGTCCATGAGAGCCTGACCGATCTTGGCCTCGCGCACGTACTCGCCGCCCTCGACCGGGACAAGCGCCTCGTCGGTGCCCTTGAGGCCGTCGGCGATGATGATCTGGCAACCCGTAGCATACGGGGTAAAGCCGTTCTGGTAGGCGGTGTCGATGTGCTCGAGCGCGTTTTTGCGGCTACCGACATAGAGCGTATTGCAGTCGGTGAGGAAGGGCTTGCCGCCCAGCTCCTTCACGACGTCCGCGACGGCGCGGGCGTAGTTGGGGCGCAAAAAGCTCAGGTTGCCCAGCTCGCCAAAGTGAATCTTGATGGCGACGAACTTGTTCTCAAAGTCGATCTGCTCGATACCGGCGTGACGGATGAGGCGCTTGAGCTTGTCGAGCTGGCTCTCGCGAGCATGCGTGCGCAGGTTGGTGAAGTACACCTTAGCGGGTGCTGCGGGTGCAGTTGCGGTCATAGATCTATCCCCTCGGTCTATATGGCGTTACAGACATAGAGGATGGTACCAGTTAAAGCAGAGTTAAAGTCAAGTACGGAACCTAGTCATTGGGGACGTTCTTAAATGACCAGTCGCAAGGGACACTCTTTCGCCGCCCGGCAGTTAGGGACAGTCCTTGCCAGCCGGCCGGCGAGCCGACGAATGGCAAGGACTGTCCCCGATGGCTACTCCTGCACTTTGAGGGCTTCGGCCAGGCTCACGCGTTTGATGGAGCGCGTGTGTAGCAGCGCCACGACCAGGTAGGTCGCAAAGCCAATGCCGACGCACGCAGCCATGGACCAAGCGGGCACGTAGATCTCGATATTGCCGTTGTAGGCGAGCAGCATCGAGCGGAAGATGGCCGTGAGCGAGCCAATAATGACCGGCAGGCTCAGCACGAGCGACGCCGCCACGCACAGCGTGATCGAGCGGATGTACAGATGCGAGATCTCGCCATCGCGATAGCCAAAGACTTTCATGTAGCTAATCGAGCGGGCGCTGTGGTCGATCACGGCCTTGGTCAGCAGGTACATAAACAGCAGGAAGATAAACACCGCGAGCCCGACCATCATGCCGATCATTTTGCTCATCATGCCAATGAACTGGTCGCCCACGGCACGCATGTCATCGGGCGTGGTGTCGCCGGCAAAGTAACGAGCATCGAGGTCGAGCTTCTCGTTGCTCACATAGCCGTTAAAGTAGGCGGCGTCGTTGTCGAACAGCTCGTTAAAGTCGTCGATACTCATATAGATATTCATGTCCGACTTAGAGCCCCAAACGCAGTCCTTGCCCACGTACTCAAAGGAATAATTCTTGCCCTCGTACTTGTCGCTGAGCGTGACCTTCTGGCCCTCGCTCCAGCCAAACTTGTCGAGCAAGCCACCGCCAAAGACGACGCGTCCGTCGCCGACGTCCAGCCCTTTCCAGTAGCGCGAATCGGGCGAGATGCCGTAGACAGAAATCGTCTCCTCGCCATTACCATCGCCGCGGTCGTATTGCAGCTGGTAAACGGCGTATTTCTCGGCCTGCGCGATTGCGCCCGCGCCGTTGTCAATCGTGTTGACCGGGTGAATGTCGTCGTTGTCGGTGTCGATCTTAGAGGCCTTGTCAATCAGGTCGATAGCTTCGTCGCGGTTGCAGCCGAGGATATCGGCAAGGTCATCGAGGCGCGCATAAAGCGCATCCTTCTTGTCCTGGACCTTGGTAAGCGCATCCTGCGCCGCGGTCAGGCTCTCGGCAGACGGAGATGCGGTCGCGGCATCGGCTGCCGTCTGCGCCGCATCGGCCGCGTCGTCGAGCTCGTCATCGGCATCTTGGGCGGCAGAAAGCAGCGCGCCGTCAACCGACTGCAAGCACTCGAGTGCCGACCACTGCTCGCGCTCCTCGGCAGTGCCCTCGAGCTCCAGCGGAGCCTTGAGCGTGTACTGGTGCTCGGCGACCAGGCTCGTCTCGAGGTTGTCCGCGTAGTGCGTCATCGTGGGCAGAATCGCCAGGCCAAAGAGCAGCAGCAGCGAGGCAAACGCAATGCCCACGAAGAGCGTGGCGAAGTTGCCCAGGTTGCGCAGGAAGATACGCAGGCGGAAGCGCGAGACAAAGCCCATGCGCTCCGGCAGCTGCAGGCCGCGCTTGGTGCCAGACTTGCCGCTCGCCTCGTGGCGAAGAAACTGCAACGGCGTCTTGCCCATCTTGCGAAGCAGACCCACCAGCGTGATGAGGATGAGCGCAGCGGCGGGAACCACGGCGCACTTCACAAAGATCTCCCAGCTCCAGTACACCTGGAAGGGCGGCAGGCTGTACGAACCGTAATAGAGGCTGCGCATGGGCTCGGTAAAGAACACAGCGCCGAGCGCGGTGCCCAAAAGCGCCGCGATCACGCCCACGGTGGCGGGAAGTGCCAGGTAGTGCAGGACGATCTCGCGTCGACGATAGCCGCTGGCGAGCAGCGTGCCGATGATGGCGCTCTCCTCCTCGATGGTGGCGTCGGTAAGGACCACAAAGACAAACGCCATGATCACGATGATGATGTCGAGCAGCGTCATCCACATCATGGAGTCGTCGTCTACGTCGTCGCGCGCATAGCCAATGCCCTGGTTGGAATCGGCATCGATCAGATCGTCCACGCGCGCATCGGTGTCGGTCAGCGCCTCGACCATATCCTGCTCCGCATCGATGCGATCCGCGGTGGGGAGGTCGCGATCGGCAAAGGTAAAGGAGTAGGTGTAGGCGGGCGCGCCGCCGGCATCCTCGAGCGCGGCAAAGCCGGCATCGGTGACCTCGGCCACGCTGTACGTGATGGTGTTCACCGTAAAGTCCGAATTGTTGAGGAACAGCGCCTGGCTATCGGGCTGGGTCATGATGCCGCAGATGGTGTAGGTGCGGCCCTCGAGCTCGACCTTATCGCCCACGGCGAGGTCGTTGTTGGTGGCGAAGACGCGGTCGATTGCCACCTCATCGTCCGTCTTGGGCTGCCTGCCCTCACAGTAGGACGCGATATCGACCTTGGTGCGGTGCGCATAGGTGCGCAGCGTGCGCTTGGCGCCGTCGTCGCCGGCGGTCTTTTTGATGATGGCGTCGATGGAGAAATTCTTGTAGAGCGTGACGCCGCCGACGTCGTCGGCCGCGTCCTCGGCTGCCTTGAGCTGATCGTCGGTAGCCTCGAAGGAGGTGGTCACGCGGCCGTCCTCAATCGTGTACGCATCGCGCATGTCGTCGATAAGGCAACCGATGGAATGCGCCGCGAGCAAAAAGCCCGAGGTAAGGGCGATGCTTCCGCACATAAGCAAAAAGATGCCCAGGTACTTGCCGATATTGCGGCGCAGCTCGCGCGGGAGACGTTTTGCGAGAGGTGTCATGGCGCCGCCTACCAATCGAGCTCGGCGGCCGCGACGGGCGACTCGTTGAGCTCATCCTCGACGATGCGCCCGTCGCGCAGGCGCAGCACGCGGTTGGCCATGCGAGCGATGGCGGCGTTGTGCGTGACGATGATGATGGTGCAGCCGTACTCGTGATTGACATCCTCCATGAGCTGCAGGATTTCCTTGGACGTCTTATAGTCGAGCGCGCCCGTAGGCTCGTCGCACAGCAGCAGACCTGGGTTTTTGACGAGCGCGCGGCCGATGGCACAGCGCTGCTGCTGGCCGCCCGAAACTTGGCGCGGGAACTTGTTGCGGTGCTCGTAGAGGCCCAGCGAACGCAGCAGGTCGTCGACATTGAGCGGGTTTTTGGACAGGTGCGCCGTGACCTCGATGTTCTCCTTGATGGTGAGGTCGGGCACCAGATTGTAGAACTGGAAGACGAAGCCCAGCTCACGGCGGCGGTACTCACCCAGGTCGGTAGGCTTGAGCACCGTGAGGTCGCAGCCGTCCACCATGATGGAGCCGCCGTCGGCATCCTCCAGGCCGCCGATCAGGTTGAGAAAGGTCGACTTGCCCGAGCCCGAGGGGCCCAGCATGACGCAGATCTCGCCGCGGTTGATGGACGTGTCGATGCCATCGAGTACCGTCAGGCGCGCATCACCGTCGCCGTAGTGCTTTTTGAGATCCTTAACCTGGACATAGGCTTCCCGCGTTGCCATGGTATCCCCCATTGTTAGCCTCGTACTACTTTATGAGCGTAATAGTAAACCTTGGCGAACTATTTTGGGGCGAGAGTGGGGATTTGTTTCAGACTAGTCATTGGGGACGTTCTTAAATGACCAGTCACAAGGGACGCTCTTTCGCCACCCGGCAGTTGGGGACGCTCCTTATCTGCCCCCGATGGCTAGTCATTTAAGTCTGTCCCCAATGAATACTTTTGGTCGTTTAAGTCTGTCCCCAATGAGTAGGTGTCTAGGCGTGGGATTTGTTGTGGGCGAGGGCTAGGCCTACGGCGGCGATGGCCGCGGCAAAGAGCACTGTGACGCCCAGATCGCAAGCGATGTCGCCCAGCACGGTGGACGTCAGGTCCGCGGCGAGCGCCTTGCCGATCGCGTCGTTCACCCAATATGTCGGCACAAAGTGCGCCACGGTCTGCACGGCCGGGCCCATCAGCGACAGCGGCATCCAAGCGCCGCCCAAAAACGTCATGAGCATGCCGAGAAGGTTGCCCACGCCATTGAGCAGCTCCTCGCGCGCACCCAGGCTCGAAAGGGCAAAGCCAACGGCCAGCGGCGTGCACGCCAGGGCAAACGTCGCCGCCAGTGCCAGGCACACACGGCCCACGCCGACCTCGGCGACCGCGCCGGCAAAGCCCACGACGCCCATCATGCTCGACACAAACCAGATGCAGACGGTGAGCACGGCGGCGGCGGCAAACACGGCAAGCGAACGTTGGCGCTCGGAGATTGGGCCGGCATCCATACGACGCACGCGCTCGGGCTCGTTCATGCCCGAGAACACCAACCCCACCGATACGATGACCGACGAGATAATCGCGTACGCGCCAAAGTTGAAGTACGACTCGAGCGTGGCGGCAGCAGCCGAGTCGACCTTGACCCGCTCGATCTGGACCTCCGCGCGCTTTGCAGCGGCATGTTCGGCGGCCTTGGCAACGTCGCCGTTGGAGGCAGTGGGCTCAAGTGCGGCTGCAGCGCCCGCGAGCGAGATCCAACGCGAAGCCTCGGCAGACGAAAGCGCCGCCGCCATGGTGCCGGCACCGTAGGTCACATCGAGCTTGGGCAGGGACTCCCCCGCGCGGGCAGCCGCGACCAGGTCGTCCTCGAACCCCTCCGGGATAAAGAACACGCAGTCGGCGCTGCCCTTGGCGCTGTTGCTCTTGGAGAACGCGTCCGCAAGGTCGTACGTGTCATCGCCGACGCCCGTGACCAGGTCAAACCGCGAACCTAGGTGCTTGGTGAGCGCACGTGAAAGATCACTGCCATCGCGGTCGACCACGATCACGTTGGCGTCGTAGGGCTTGTACTCGGTGAGCTGCGACGAGTTCCAGCTCACCGATGCCGCGATGAATACGCCCATGAGCGAGATGAACACCGTGTAGATGAGCAGGTAGAACGGGTGTGCCAGCGCCATGCGAAGCGCGGTCTTAAAGGTGCTCATAGCGGCTCCTTCCAAAGATCAGCGTGGCGGCGGCAACGAACAGCAGCGCCATAAGGACCAGCGCGCCGGCGCGAACGGCAAAAGGTCCCAGGTCCTCAAAGAAATACAGGCGGTTGAACATGTCGCAGATAAGCTTGACGGGATTGAGCCAGCACTCGGCCGGGCAGGCGCGGGCGACGTCGTCGGCAAGCGCCATCGCCGGCTCGCCATAGAGGCCAGCGAACAGGGCGCACGTGGTAGCAAAGCCCGTGAGGATGCCGGACTTGGACGCCTTGCCGCCCTTAACGGGAAGCGTGCCCACAAAGAGTCCCAGGCCCGTGGCGGCAAGCGCGGAAGCGGCGCCACCCACCAGACACAGCCCCTCGCGCCCGCCAAAGTCGACGCCCACGACCAGGCGCACGTAGCCGATCGCGATCGTCATCGAGGCAAAGGAGACCAGCCACGAGCCGACAAAGATGCCGGTCAGCGATGCCGTCTTGGAAAGACCGCCCACACAGCGACGTGCGCCAAGGCCCGACAGATTGGGCTGCAGGTCGACGACGCTCAAGGCGGCAAACTCCGCAGACATCATCGCGACCAGGCCAAAGAGCGCGTAATAGTAGATGACCGTGCCATCGGGCGTGGTGCGTGTCAGGCTTACGCGGCGGGTACCGCCCTCGAGCGATAGAGCGCGCGCAACCGCCTCGGGGTCGGCGAGCGCCGCCGGGTTGTCCTGGGCAATCTGGGACATGAGCTCGGCATTTTGTGTATACGAGCTTGCCACCGTCTCCAGAATACTGCGGTCGGTGAGCACCGACGTCGCACGCGAGCTGTCATAACTCGAAAGCAGTGTGAGCTTGGGCGTACCCGCGTCGTCGACCGTATAGATGCCCGCAACCTCGCCGGCCTTAAGCGCACGGTTCGCGTCGGCTGCGTCGTCGCACTCGTGGATCTCGAGCAGCTGGTCGTCGCCTTCCTTGGCAAGCGACGTCGCCACGTCCTTAAAGGTCGAGGCGTCCCAGGCCTCATCCGCTACGACGGCCACCGGCACCGGGTCGACCGTGCCGTCGGAGCTGAGGTTCGCAAACATAAACATGAACATCGTGGAAAGCGCGACGGGAAAGATCGCGCCCCAGACCCACGTGCTCGGCCGGCGCAGCAGCGTCTTGACCGTAATGATAATGGTGTTGAACATGGCTGCCCCCTAGTCGCGCAGCTCGCGGCCGGTGATCTCGAGGAACACGTCGTTGAGGGTCGGCGGCTCGCTCCACACGCGGCCGAGCGCAACGTCGGCAGCGCGCAGCGTGTCGAGGATGTCGACCAAATTGTGCGGGCTCGCTTCGCAGGTGCAGATGAGCTTGCCGCCGGAAAGCTCAACCGAAAGCACGTGCTCGAGGGCGCGCAGTCGCTCGACCGTGGCGGGCTCGACGGCGCCGACCTCGACGGTCACGCGCTCGCCCATCTGAATCATGCGCTTGAGCTCGTCGTTGGTGCCCTGCGCCAACACGCGGCCACCGTCCATGATCATAATGCGGCTGCAGATCTGCTCGACTTCCTCCATGTAATGGCTGGTATACACCACCGTGGCGCCCTCGTCGCGCAGGCGGCAGATACCCTCCAGTATGGCGTTTCGGCTCTGTGGGTCGACCGCCACCGTGGGCTCGTCAAAGAAGATGAGCTCGGGCTTGTGCGCGATGCCGCAGGCAATGTTGAGGCGACGCGCCAGGCCGCCCGAGAGCCTGCCGGGGCGAAACTTGGTAAAGTCGCCCAAGCCCACAAAGTCGATGGCCTCGTCCACCAGCGCGCGGCGGCGCTTGCGGTCGTTGACGTAGAGACTGCAGAAATAGTCGATATTCTCGCGCACGGTGAGTTCGTCGAACACCGCCACCTGCTGCGGCACCACACCGACGCGGCGCTTGAGGTCGTAGCGGGCGGGCGTCATGGGCTCGCCGAACAGCTCGATGGTGCCCTTGTCGTAGGCGAGCAGCTGCAGGATGCAGTTGATGGACGTGGTCTTGCCCGAGCCGTTGGGGCCCAGCAGGCCAAAGATCTCGCCGGGGGCGATGCTCAGGTTAAAGTGGTCGAGCGCAATAAGGTCGTCATAGCGCTTGACGAGGTTTTCGACGTGGACGATGTCTGTCATGAGGCGGCCCTTCTGTTGCTTGCGGCCCGGTACGATTGCATCATCGCAGGAGCCGCCGGCGCGCACCAGTGAGCTTTGTCACGAGTGCGGGGTCTTTGTCGTGCGGCCTGCCGACGCCCCCCGCTTTGCTGCGCGGGAGGAATGTCACGGTTGCGCAGGCGGCCCCTCCACCATGCGCGGCTTCGCGTACAATACCCGTATGAACAGGCTTTTCGACAAATCGATCGTGCTGGCGTGCTGTATTGCGGCCGCCATGGGTCTTGCTGTGGACGCTCACCTGGTCGCGGCGTTTTGCCTTGGCGTTATTGCCACCTCGCTGGCCGAGGTCGCACAGGGGGAACGCACCCGGCGCGCAAGCGAGACCGCAAGTTACGCTTACATCATCGCGGCTGTCTTCGTGCCGCCGTTTGTGCCGTTTGCGCCTCTCGCCCTCTATGACATCGCGCGACGCATGCGCCGCGAGCACGCCTGGGTCGCGCTGGGCATTGGCTCCGTCTTTGCTTTTGCGCTCGTCGCGAACCTACGCGCCGACGCGCTCACCGCCCGAACGCTCCTGCTGACCGCCATCCTTTCGGTTGCCGCCACCTTGCTATCGCTACGTACCGCCCAGCTGGGACACGAGCAGGAGCGCATGCGCCGTACCCGCGACGAGCTGCAAGAACGAGCCTTGGCGCTCGAAGCGCGCAACCGCGACCTTGCCGATCGCCAGGACTACGAGGTCGAACTCGCGACGCTCGCCGAACGCGCCCGCATCGCGCGCGAGATCCACGACAATGTGGGCCACCAGCTCACACGCGCCTCACTGCAGACCGAAGCCCTGCGCGTGGTCCATGCCGACGAGCCCGGCGTCGCCGCCGACTTCGCCGACGTCAAACGCACGGTTGACGAGGCGCTCCAGCTTGTGCGCACCAGCGTCCATGCGCTCAACGACAACGCCGTCGACCTTTCCGTGCAGCTCGAACGCATCGTTGAAGGCGCGCGATCGGACGGCGACCCGCAGATTGAGCTTGAAGTTATGACCGAACATGCGCCCGCAAACGTCGCCAACTGCTTTGCGGCGGTCCTGCGCGAGGCGCTCTCCAACACCATGCGCCACGCTTGCGCCCAGACCGTCACCGTACGATGCATGGAGCATCCGTCGTTTTACCAGCTCATCGTTACCGACGATGGGACGGGCGGGACCCAGGCGAGCAGCCGTGGCGTCGCGGAAGGCATGGGGCTCGGCTCCATGCGCGAGCGCGTCGAGGCGCTTGACGGCACCTTTACCGCCGGCCCGCGCGCCGGCTCCCCCGGCTGGCGCGTGTTTGCCACCATTCCCAAACAGCAAGGAGATGAGGGCCGATGAGGCTCATCGTTGTCGACGACGACCGCTTAGTGGTCGATTCGCTCAAGATTATCCTGGGCGCCCAGCCGCAGATCGAGATAGTGGGCACCGGCGCTAACGGCAATGAAGCAGTTTCGCTCTATGCCGAACACGCGCCCGATATCGCACTGCTCGACATCCAGATGCCGGGGCGCGACGGACTTTCGGCGGCACGCGAGATCCTTGAGCGCGACCCTGCGGCGCGCGTGGTGTTTCTGACGACATTCTCGGATGACGAATACATTGTATCGGCGCTCAAACTGGGCGCGCGCGGCTACTTGATTAAAACCGACGTCGCTGCCATCCCTCCCGCGTTGACACAGGTCATGGATGGCAAACGCGTGCTCGAGGGTAAGGCGATCGAGGATATCAACTTTGATGGGGCGGGCGTCGAGGCCGGCACGACCCGCCGGCCCGCGGCCTTTGTCAGCCTGACCGACCGCGAGTTCGAAGTCGCAGAGCTCATCGCCCGCGGCCTCGACAACAAGGAGATTGCCGCCACCGCCTATATGGGCGAAGGCACCGTGCGCAACCACATCAGCTCGATCCTGGCAAAGATGGGCCTACGCAACCGCACGCAGATCGCCATCGCCTATCTGCGAGGGTAATTACCCAACGACCGACCGCCCCGGCATAGCAAAATGGCTGTTATCGATTTAATGCCATTTCAAAACCATGCCGGATTACGGGGCTAAACTCAGAGCCCCATCCATACCTGCGTTTTCTGCAAGATGACGGCTCGTCTACCTGCGGTTTTATTTTCACGAATATCGGCATGGTTGGGGACTCGTGATTCAGCCCCGTAAACCGGCATAGTTTTGTTCAGGCGACCCCGCACGAGTGCCTCCGCCAGCCTCGCGGGACCAAAATAATCCGTTTTCCTTCGCCCCCAAGGAATCAGCCGGAACCGCTCGCCACGAAACCGGCCCATCTACTACGTTTGACTCAATACCCCCGACCATACCCCCGTTTTGCAGAAAACCGCAGGCGTTCTACCTGCGGTTTTGTTTTCGCGTTTTTGGCATGGTTGGGGGTAAGGGACTAAACGTAGTAGATGGGCCGGTTTCGTGGCGCCCCCGGCACACAAAAGTGCCGCCACGGAGGAGGGAGATGCCTCCGTGGCGGCTGGGGATAGGAGTAGGTCGGGATTTAGCCCTGCCGGCCGCCCGGGGCCTTTTGGCCCCGGGCGCTGCCAGCGTGCCTAGCGCTTACGGATACCCCAGACCAGGGCTCCGACGCCGGCCATGGCGATAACAAATGCCATGAGCAGTGCGGCGGCCTGCTGGTCACCCGTGGTGGGCAGGAAACCCTTAACCGTCTTGACGATGTTCGTCACGGTCTTGGGCGTGCCGGGATCGGGCATCGGCACGGGCGTCTCGGGCTTCTTGTACGCGTTGTTGAACACGATACCCTCGACGCTCTTGTCGCCCTTAGTATAGGTAACGCTCGCCTTGAGGTTACCCTCACCGTCGTCGACCACGTTGACGGTCGCGGTAAAGACGGACTTGTCATAGGTCATACCGGGCTCGTCGCCCTTGACCTCGCTGATGGTGTAGACGTGCGTGCCGGGCTCGCTGTACTCGAACTTATCGAAGCTGATCTTACCGTCGGCATCGTTGGTGACGGTGGACTCGATGCCCTCGCCAACGAGCTTAAAGCTAAACTCGTCCTTCTTGAGCTCGCGTCCCTCGAGCACCTTGATGGCGCCGATGGAAACCTGCGTAGGCATGGCGTGATACTTGTTGGTAAAGCCAGCCGACTCGGTAGTTCCCTCGAGCTTGTGCGTCACGGTCAGCGTGCCATCGCCGTTGTCGGAGACGGTGGTCACGACGGTGTAGGTCGTACCGTCATAGGTGACGCCCTTGTACAGGCCGAGCGCGTTGGGGCAAGCCTCGCGCAGCGTGTACGTGTGCGTGCCGGGTGCCTCGTAGCGAATCGGGCTCAGCGTCACGGTGCCGTTAGCGTCGTTGGTGCCGTTAGCGACAACCACGTCGTCCTCGAGCAGCTCAAACGTGAACTCACCTGCTGCAAGGTCGCGTCCAGTCAGGCGCTTGACTGTCTTGACCTGATCGGTCACGGACGAATCGGTAGGTGCCACGCCGTAGGTGTTGGTAAACGTGAAGGCAGCACCGTCGTCGCCTTCGCGCTTGACGCTCAGATGCCCAGCGCCGTCGTCAGACACGGTGTAGGAAACCTTGCGCGTGGCGTTGGTGTCATTGGTCACGCCAGGGGCGCTGCCGGTCTCGGTCACCGTATAGGCAAAGGTGTGCGAGCGCGGAGCGGTGGGGGCCGCAGGCTCGGACTCGTCGACATTGGCGTCAGCGGCGGGGTCGGCCTCTTCAGCCTCTGCCTCGTCGGCCTCGGCCTCGTCAGCTTCGTCCGCCTCGGCCTTATCGGTCGCATCGTCCGTCACGCCCAGAGCGCGGTTGAGGTCCTCGAGCGTAAAGTGGATCTTGCCAAAGTCCACGTTACCGGCTGCGTCGTTGGTTACGGTCGTGCGCTCGGGCATCGGGGCACCTGCCTCGTCGGCGGTCACGGTAAAGGTGAACTTACCCGTGATGTCGGCCGGGGTCAGGCCCTCGGCAACCTGGAGCTTCTTAGTACCGGTGAGCGCGGCATCCACGGCGTCGGCGCCGTAGACGTTCTCGAACAAGGGCTCGACGCCGCCGTAGTCGACCGTCGCCGTCAGGGTACCGTCACCGTTGTCGACGACGATAACCTTAAAGCCAAAGCTCCACGTTGTAGCGGAAACGCCATTCGGCAGCCCGAATAAATCTTCGTAGGCCGTGTAGTTAATGGTCCAAGCGAGCTTACCGTCCTTGTCGGTACGATGGGCAAGCCCAGCAGCCTCAAGATTAGCAAGCATCTTAGTGTCGTAGTGCAGCGTATCAAAGCTCACGTGCCCGCCGATATTGGGCTTGAGGTTTTCGTATGCCACAAGCTCACCCTGATAGGCGATGCCGAACCAGAACTCGCCGTCGGCCATCGGGCGGCCGGTCAGAGTCTTGGTGGCAACGACCTGAGCGGCGGTGCCGCCAGGCGTGTTGGTCGTAGCGCTGTAACTGTTGTGGAACGGCACCAGGGCCTTCTCGACCTTGTTCTCGCCACTCTTGTGGACCGTCTCATGCGTGCCCTCGGGACCACCGGAAACGGTCGTCGTAGCAGTGAGCGTACCGGCGGTGTCGTCGACGATGGCGATCGTCACCGTGCGTACGGCGTCATCGTAGGTGTAACCGGGCTGGCCGTCGTTCTTTTCGGCCACGGTGTACTTGAAGGTCTTGCCGGCGTCAGCTTGCGTAAATTTAACCTCATGACCAGCCAGAATGTCGATCAGTCCGACCGTTGCCTCTGCCGCTGCGGGGGACTTGAAGCTATTAGCCCCGGGCAGCAGACCGAGCGCGCGAGCCGAAGCGTCGTCAGCGGGTGTCACGGTAAAGGTGAACTGACCCTCGGTCATGGGGCGGCCGTCCAGATACTTGCTGAGCCACAGACCGCCGGCCGCGGTGTAGTTAAGCTCAGTGCGGTACGTGTTGGTAAAGCGTCCGTTTTCCTTCTTGGTGACGTTGGCGGTCAGGTTGCCATCGCCGTCCTCGGTCACGGTTACTTCGGCGGTCGCGACGTGGGAGTCATACGTCATGCCGACCGTATTGCCCGCGTTCTCGCGGATCTCGTACTTGTAGGTTCCGGCAGCCGTGTAGCGAATCTTGCCGAACTTGATGGCGGCAATGCCGTCCTTCGCATCGTACTCGCTCACGGTTACGGTTGCAGGATCGGGTAGCGGGGCGCCATCGGGGGCGGTAATGGTAAAGCTGAACTCGTCCCCATCCGTCCACTCGCGGCCGCTGATGACCTTGCTCAGGTCAAAGTCGAGCTCTGCATCGAGCGGGGTCACGCTGTAGGTGTTCTTGAAGGTCGCAGGCGTGGCGCTCTTCAGCTCGTGCGTAGCGCTGAGGGTACCGTCACCGTTGTCGGTAATGGTGGTCTCGATGGTGTACTTGGTGTCGCTGTACGTGATGCCCTTGCTGGTGGTTCCGCCGTTGACCTCGCGCAGCGTGTAGGTGTGCTCGCCGGCCTCGGTGTACTTCACGGCGCCCATCGTGATGTTGCCGCTGGCGTCGTTGGTGCCAGTGGCGACGACCTTGTCGCCCTCGACGAGCTCGAAGGAGAACTCGCCCTCCTTGAGGTCGCGGCCGGTCAGGGACTTGGTCGCGGTGATCTGGTCGGTGACGCTGAACTCACCAGGATTCGGCTTGTAGCTGTTGCTGAACTTCGCCTCGCCGTCGCCCTTCAGGACATGCTTCGCCTCGAGCGTGCCGTCGCCCTTGTCGGTGATGGTGGTCTCGATGGTGTAGGTCTTGCCATCGTAGGTGATGCCGTTGCCGGCGTCGCCCTTGACCTCGCGCAGCGTGTAGGTGTGCTCGCCGGCAGCGGTGTACTCGATGGGGCTCATCTTGATCTTGCCGCGGGCATCGTTCTTGCCGGTGGCAACAACATCGTTGCCCTCGACGAGCTCGAAGGAGAACTCGCCTTCCTTGAGATCGCGCCCGGTCAGGACCTTGGTCGCCGTGATCTGATCAGTAACACTGAAGCTCTTGGGGGTTACGGTGTAGGCGTTCTCGAAGGTCGCCTTGTCAACATTCTGCAGCTTGTGCTCCACGCTGAGGGTGCCATCGTTGTTATCCTTGACGGTGGTCACAATAGTGTACTCAGCGGTGCTGTAAGTAATGCCATTTTCGGTGGTGCCGGCCTTGGTCTCGCGCAGTATGTAGGTGTGCTCGCCAGCCGCAGTGTAGGTGACAGGATCCATTACGATCTTGCCGTCGGCATTGTTGGTACCGGTGGCGACCACGTTATTGCCCTCGACGAGCTCGAAACGGAACTCGCCAGCCTTGAGGTCGCGCCCGTCCAGGACCTTGTCCGCGGTGATCTGCTCGGTGACGCTGGAGCTCTTGGGGGTCACGTTGTAGGAGTTCTTGAACTCGGCAACCTTGACGTCCTTCAGAACATGCGTGGCGCTGAGCGTACCGTCGCCGCTGTCCGTGATGGTGGTCTCGATGGTGAACTTGGCATCGCTGTAGGTGATACCGCCGGCGTTGCCCTTGACCTCGCGCAGCGTGTAGGTGTGCGTTCTGGCCTTGGTGTACTTCACGGCGCTCATCGTGATCTTGCCATCGGCGGCGTTCTTGCCGGTGGCGACGACCTTGGCGTCCTTGCCCTCGCCCTCGACGAGCTCGAAGGAGAACTCGCCCTCAGCCATGTCGCGGCCGGTCAGGACCTTGGTCGCGGTGATCTGGTCGGTGACGCTCGTCTCGACAGGCGTCACGTTATAGGTGTTGGTGAACGTAAAGGCTGCGTTGCCATCCGGGTTGCGGGACACGCTCAGTTTGCCCTTGCTGTCATCGGTCACGGTGAAGGAAACCTCGCGCGACAGCTTGGCGTCGTTGGTCACGCCAGCGACCTCGCCGGACTCGGTCACGGTGTAGGTAAAGGTATGCTCGCGCTTCTCGGGCTTCTCGCCCAGGGCCTTGTTAAGGTCGTCGAGCGTAAAGGTAATCTTGCCAAAGTCGACCTTGCCCTTGGCATCATTGGTCACGCTCGCGTTCGCGGGCATGGGTGCGCCCTCTTCACCGGTCACGGTAAAGGTGAACTTGCCGGTAATGTCAGCCGGGGTCAGGCCATCAGGAACCTGCAGATTCTTCTTGCCAACAAGCGATGCCTCGGCAGGCGCGGCAGTGTAGGCGTTCACGAACTCGTTGCCGGCGTCTCCGTAGTCAGCCGTCGCCGTCAGGGTACCATCGCCGTTGTCGACAACGGTTACATATGCGTCAATTGCCGACACGGCAGCGCTCACGCCCGCAGGCAGCTTGCCGGTCTGCTCGGCAGCAGTGTAGCGAATGGTCCACGTGGGCTTGTCTGAGCTATCGTCAAACGACGCCTTCTCTTCCTCGACCAGCTTGGCAAGCGACTCGGTCGTATACGTCAGCGGACCGAACTCAACCTTGCCGCCCTTGTTGGTTGCATCCAGCAGAACCTCGTCGTGCTCCGCATAGCTCAGCGCAAACTTAAATTCGTCATCGGCCATCGGGCGCCCCGTGAGCTTCTTGGTTGCCTCAAGAGTCAGCGAGGTTTCCGTCTTGGCGCTATAGGTGTTCTTGAACTCGGTCTCGCCCGAGATCTTTTCAACGTCAGCCTTAAGCCCACCCGTGGCCTTAACCGCCACGGTCACCTTGAACGTGGCAACGTTCTTGCCGTAGGTGATGCCACCGGCGTCGCCCTTGACCTCGCGGACCTCATAGGTGTACTCGCCCGGCTTGTTGTAGGTGATCTCGCCAAAGTTAATGGCCGCCTTGCCCTTGTCATCCAGGTTCGCCTTGGTCACAGTCGCGGTCGCGGGTGCGGGCATCGGGGCGTCATTCTCGGACGTCGCGGAGAGCTCAAACTTAAACTTGTCCGTATCCGTCCACTCGCGACCCTCGAGCACCTTGGTCAGGCCAAAGCTCGTCTTGGTATCCACCGTTGCCGGCGTCACGTTAAAGCTGATCTTGCCGTTGTTGCCCAGGTGAACGTCAACCTCCGTGGCGTCCGACTTGGCAGACGTGTTATTCCACTTGGGATTGAGCACGTCGGCCGCGGTACCAGTAGGGTTGCCGCCCACGAGTTCCTTGGTGGTATGAAGTTCGTCAATAAAGGTCAGTCGCGCGGTTCCCTCACTAAACGACAGGTTGCCGCTCGCATCGCGCACGATTGCGCCCTCAAACTGCGCGGCATGTCCACCGGTAAACTCAATAATAGCTGTGCGGGGCTCGACCTTACTGTCTGTGCCTTTCGCCTCGAACTCATCCTTGTAGTAATAGATGCCCTCGGCAGCCAGCGAGCCCGTCGCAGGCGTTGTGCAGTTCTTATCCACATAAATGGGAGTCTGCTTCTGGAAATAGTAATAACGGTTGGAATCGGCGGGCTCAAAGTTCGCAATCGTATCGCCCAGCGTGCCGCCATTCCACTTGTTCGCGTAGAAGTTCACGGTCTTGGAACCGTTCTCCGCGGTGATCGTATTGCTCTCGATGTAGCCCTTGAGCCCCGCTACCTTCTCGGGCGTAAACAGGTTGTCGAGTGCGTCTCTCTTAACGCTCGAGGTGTAGTTCACCTGGATGGGCTCAGCATCGTCGACCGTAAGAACGCCATCGGTGATCTTAAAGTGGCGCAGCGGAATCAGCGACGCAGGAATCTTGACTGTTACGATATCGCCGGTCCGGGGCTTGCTCTTTTCGGTATGCTGAACGGTGATGACCAAGTTCGCAGCGGCACCCGTAAATTTATAGGTGTCGACATTGCCCTCGGTCTTTATTGCCGGTTTGGCAAACGTTTCGCCGTTGTACACGACAGACGTAAAGTTGTCGACCTGCATAAAGTCGCCCAGCTCGTCAGTAAACGTAATGTAGCCAGACTTATGCTCGCCATAACCGCCGTGAACTTCGGTCGGGTAACCAGCTTGGATAATGCTTCCCGAGATCTCTTCGAAGATTTTCTCGAGCTCAGAGGCGCTGGTTGCCGACTTGTAGTAATTGGCGTTTTCTGCGCGCGCACCAAAGTTGATAGTCCATTCGCCCCAGAAAGAAATACTGGATGAGGCGGCAGGATAGTTGCTCGACACGGCATGCATAAACTTATTCTCGTTGCTTATGCCCTCAGCTGTGGGAACGTCGCTGGGTTTTGCGCCGCTAAAGATACCGATTGCATAAATGTCGGCGCCGTTACCCTTGATCTTCTTGGCGGTGTTGACGGCGCTATTGGCAACCTTTTTCTCGAACCCACTAGAACTCGTAGGTGAACCATCAGTGAAGAAGACAACAATCTTCTTGGCGTCGGCGCGACCAGACGAAAATACCTCATCAGCCAGCTGCAAGCCATAGTCGGCGCGTGTAGAACCGGCAGGATTAATTGCGTTGATTGTTTTCTTAAGATCAGTTGCGCCGGGTTCAGTCGCGCTGGCTTCAGAACAATTGGTCAGGCCCATCATGGTCTGTGAGTAGTTGTAGGTGTACCCATCATCATCACGATAATAGTCATTTCCGACCGTGGTGGACTTATTGCCCGAGAACTTAACGACGGCAACCTGATGCCACTTGGACTCGTCCGAAATCTTTGCATTTTCCTTGGCGATGGTGTCAATAAAGCTATTGGCAGCCGTCTTCAGCGCATCGATACGCTTGATGGGGTCTCCGTCGCCCATAGGATCACTCATCGAGCCAGAGGCATCCAACACCAGCACGATGTCGAGCGGCTTGCCGGAGACCGTCGTATCGGATGTCGAAGAGATAGCAGACAGCGTGGTCAGGAAATCAGAATCCCCGTTCTCGACTGCCCTGACCGTCTTGTCGGTCCAGATTCGGCCGACGTTTTGAGTTGTTATTTCCTTTCCGTTATAGCCGCCGGCCCAGAACTTCCAGTGGTTGCTGGTGTCGTAGTCGACGACCGTTTTTCCGGTCATGACCGGTCCGTCCATTCCGGTGCTGGACCTGGCGTTGGCCTCGGGCAGCATGGCAAATGCTGCAGCTGGCAATACCAGCACTACGGCAAGTATCACCGCCAAGAGGCCCCTCGTGTACTTACCCATCGTGTCTCCCTTCTCGCGGTCTCAGACCTTGCATCAGCCTAAAGTTACGAAATGAGACACAATTAGGGCAGGTGACACACGTTCCAGATTTGATTTTGGGCGTGAGACAAATGTCTCACCAAAGTTGAGACACGAGAGTTTTTGCAGGAAAACGGGTGCGACTCGGAGCCAACAGGCCAAAATGATCCGTTTTCCTCCGTCCACGGAAGATCAAAAGCTGTTACGGATATGGTACCATTTCAAAACTATGCCGGATTACGGGGCTAAAGTCGGGACCCTCATCCATACCCTCTTTTTTTAAAAAACGGCAGGCTGTCTACCTGCGGTTTTGTTTTTGGGATTTTCCGTATGGTCGGAGGTTCGCTATCCAGCTCCGTAAACCGGCATAGTTTTGTTCGTGGCGGCCCAACCGCGCGTTCACGCGCGGGGCCGGTGGGGCATTTTTGCCCCACCGGCCCCTGTTCCAGCGCTATTCCAGCTTGGTTTCTACCGTGGGAGTCTTATCCGCCGCAACTGGAGTACGGGCGGTGTCCATGCTCAGGCAGTGCTTGGGGCAGCTTTCGATGCACTCGCCGCACACCACGCAGGCATACGGGTCGATCGACCACGTTCCGCCCTTGCGATCGACCGCGAGCGCGCCCGCCGGGCAGCGACGCGCACACATCCCGCAGCAAATGCACACGCCCATGTCGTTAACGATGTGCCCGCGCAAGCGCTCGGGCGCCGTCAGCTTCTCCTGCGGATAGCACACCGTGACCGGCTGCTTGACCATAGAACCCAAGGCCGTCTTGGCAAATGTCAGCAAACTCATGCCGCGCCTACCTTTCCGTGCAGCTAATGCAGGGGTCGATGGTCAGGATAATCATGGGCACGTTGGCAAGGAGCACGCCCTGCAGCGCATGCGTCAGACCCGCCAGATTTTGCGACGTCGGCGTGCGCACGCGGAAACGGTCCAGATTCTTGGTGCCGTTGCCGCGCACATAGTAATACGCCTCGCCGCGCGGTTGCTCAATCACAACCTCGCCGCGTGCGCCGTCGGCCGGCGTAAGCTTGGTGCGCCCGCCGATACCGTCGTGCGGAATCTTGCCCACAAGCTCCCTAATGATGTCCATGGCCTGTGTGACCTCGGCGCAACGCACCTGGCAGCGGGCATAGCAGTCGCCGTCGGTGGCGACAATCGGCTCAAACGCGGCCAAGTCCGCATAGGCGCCGTCGCCAAACATGCGCACGTCGTAGTCCACGCCCGAGGCGCGACCGAACGGGCCGACCATCGAAAGCTCCAGCGCGTCTTTCTTGCTGATCACGCCCACGCCATGCAGGCGCTCGCCGCAGCTGTTGTCGTCCAAAAACGTATGCACCAGGGCCTCGTAGTCGGGGCGCATGGCGTCGAGCGTCTGGACAATGCCCTCCAGCTCGGAGTCCTCAATGTCGTGTTTAAGGCCGCCGATCTCGTTAATCGACAGAATCACGCGCCCGCCGCAAGCGCTCTCAAAGATCTTGAGAATCTGCTCGCGCAGGGTCCATGACCGATAGAACAGCGCCTCAAAGCCAAAGGCGTCGGCAAGCAGGCCCAGCCACAGCAGGTGCGAGTGAATGCGCGAAAGCTCGTGCAAAATGGTGCGGATATACTGCACGCGGCCGGGCACCTCGATGTCGAGCATGCGCTCGCAGGCGCTGGCATAGCCGCAGCTGTGGCCCACGGCGCAAATGCCGCAGATGCGCTCGGCGATGTAGCCAAACTGGTGCATATCACGCTTTTCGGTGAGCTTCTCGAGTCCGCGGTGCACAAAGCCGATCTGCGGAATTGCCTCGATGACGCGGTCGTCCTCGATCACCAGATCCAGATGAAGCGGCTCGGGCAGCACCGGGTGCTGCGGGCCAAACGGAATAACGGAGCGATGTGCCATGGACCTTACGCCTCCTTTTTCTGCTTGTCGCGGGCGGCCTTGGCGGCAAGCGCCGCGCGGACCTTGGCCGCTTTCTCGGGATCCATGGCGGCGAGCTTTGCCTCCATCTCGGCAGCGTTGAGCGCGGCCTTCGCAGCGACCTCATCATGCTGAGCATCGGAGCCGGCAGCCGCAGCGGGCTGAGCAGAGGCGCCCGCGGCATCGCCTGTGCTCGCAGCACCCTCCCCTGCAGCAGCCGCAGCGGCGGCGGCCTTCTCGGCCGCGGCCTTGCGCGCCTTGGCCTCGGCAGCGGCACGCACCTTCATGGCTTTCTCGCGCGCGGCCTTCACCTCGGGCGTGATAACGCTCATGGGTTCGGTAGTCGAGACCTGGTAGAAAAAGCCCTTAAAGTCAATCTGCATGTCAGTGATGGCAAGACCAAACAGGTCGTGCGCTTCGTTTTCAAACGGGAATACCGCCGGATAGTACGAGCTGATGGACGGAATCTCCTGGTACTGGTCGATGCCCTCGACTACCAGGTTCTCAATCGCATAGCTACCGTCCTGCGCAATATGCTCCTGAGCAGCACGAACGTCGATAAACGTATAGACCAAGCGATACGATCCGTCGTCCACACAGCGCTCGGCATGCATCTGCACAAAGCGCGCGCTGGCACCCTTGAGCGCCTGCACATGCGGCAACAGCTCATCGATCCCGACGGTGGTATAGATAGCCTTTTGCATTACTCGGCCTCCTTTGCAGCGGCGGGTGCGGCAGGCTTCCCGGCAGGCGCGCCTGCGTCGACACCGGCCCCGGCCCCCGCAGCCACAAACCCGTCCTCGCCCAGCTCAACGCCACCGTCCCAGGTTGCGGCGCCGCCCACGGTAAGCGGGTCACCGCCAGCGCGCATCACGGCCTCCTTCTGGTCCAGAATGCCGCACGCCTCCACAATGGCGTCGATCACCGTCTCGGGGCGAATGGCGCACCCGGGCGCGTACACGTCCACGGGAATCGCGCGGTCCACGCCGCCGATCACGTTATAGGCATCGCGGAACACGCCGCCCGAACACGCGCAGATGCCGCAGGCCACCACGCACTTGGGCTCGAGCATCTGGTTGTAGATCTGGCGCACGACGGGCAGGTTCTGGGCATTGACCGACCCCGTCACCAAAAAGATATCCGCATGCTTGGGGTTGCCAGTGTTGACCACGCCAAAGCGCTCCGCATCGAACAGCGGCGTGAGCGAGGCCAGCACCTCGATATCGCATCCGTTGCAACTCGAGCCGTCGTAATGAATAACCCACGGCGAGCGCGACATTTTATGATCCATGGATGCTGCCTCCTAAATAAACACATCGACGAGTATGGGCATAAGGTTGAGCAGGCCAAACACCAGCGCCACGCCCCATCCGAGCCTAAAGCAGCTGCGCCAGGTGCTGCGTGCGAAGGTGTTGTCGATCAGGACCTCGACAAAATACGTCGCGGCCATCACGACCAGGGCTACAACCCAGCTCACGGGGTTGTCCCAGACAAAGAACATGCCCACCCACATCAAAAACAGCACGGTCTCGCACCAGTGCATAAGGGTCATCTTGGCCAGCGTGCCGCCGCTCATCTCGGTGGCGACGCCCTGGACAATCTCCTGATGCGCGTGATGCGAGTACGAAAGGTCAAACGGCGACTTGCGCAGCTTGATGGTAAGCACCGCGAGCAGTGCGAGGAAAATGGGCGCGCTGTACACGATGATGGGGGCCGACTGCCCCGTCACGGCGATGGAATCGAAGCTATCGGTGGCAAGATACAGGCCCACGCTCATCAGCAGAACGGCGGGCTCGTAACTCATGACCTGCAGCAGCTCGCGGTCGGCGCCAACCTGGGCAAACGGGCTTTGCGTCGAGGCGGACGCCAACACCACAAAGATCGCGGCAAGCGTCACCATAAAAGCGCACAGCAGCGTGTTGGAGCCCGACACAAAGATGCCGCCACCCACGACAGTAAAGATGAGCGCGCACGCCATGTAGGTATCGTCCATGGTATTTACGCTGGCGGGGGCCTTGCGCAGCAGCTTGGCGACGTCGAAGAAGGGCTGCAACAGGCGCGGGCCCACGCGGCCCTGCATGCGGGCCGAAAGCTTACGGTCAAGACCGTCGATCAGGCCGCCCACAAGCGGCGCAATCAAGGCAAACGCCACGGTGCCTATAAAGATGCCCACGACGCCCGAACCTTCAAAATACTTGCCGCGCAGCACCGAGGGCGCACTCATGGCAAGCCGCTCGGGCCCAATCCACGCGCAACACAGCAGCGCAAACAAGATAATGCTACAGCACACGACGCTACCCACGGGGCCAATACGCTTCTCGCCAAGGGCGTCCTCCGAGTACCAATTGCGCTTTTCGGCCTTCACCTCGTGTCCCATCGAGCCGCGGAAATGGCGATATTTATCGATTCCCACGCCCGAAAGATATACGTTGACGTGCGGTTTGTTGCTCACGCGGAATGAAGTCAGCAGCACCACGGCGATAAACGCCACGATAACCACCATCAGATACATGGCGTCCTTGCCGATAACGTACGGCACACGGCCAAACACCATGGCCAAGTAAGGCGACACCAGACCGCTCGAGATAACCGGGAACGCCACGCAGCACAGAATCAGCAGCGCGGCGATGGTGTTGAGCGCCATCCACTCGGTCTTATGGACATTGACCTCAACGTTTTGAGCCGTGGGGTCGACGCCCGAAAGCTTGGCAAGCCACTTGCCCCAGAAGAAGAACGTCGCGGCAGAGCCAAAGGCCAGCACCATGATCATGAGCACGTTGCCAGTCTGCGCGAACGCCACCAGGGCGCCCCACTTGGACACGAGCATGCCAAACGGCGCCACAAACATGCCCATGATGCCCAGCATCATCAGACGCGTCAGGTGCGGCATGCGGCTGAACATACCGTCCATGTCCTCGATATTGCGGCTGCCGATATGATGCTCGGCGGTGCCCACGCACAGGAACAGCAGCGACTTTGCCACCGTGTGGAACAGGATCAGGAAGATAGCGGCCCACACAGCCTCGGGCGCGCCGACACCCAGGCAGGCACTGATGAGGCCCAAGTTGGAAATGGTGGAGTATGCGAGCACGCGCTTGGCGTTGCTCTGCGAGATGGCCATGAGGGCAGCGAGCAAAAACGTGATGGCACCCACACTCGTGACCATAAAGCCCGTCACGGGATAGATGGCATAGAGCGGGCTCAGCTTGACCATCAGGAACACGCCGGCCTTGACCATGGTTGACGAGTGCAGCAGGGCGCTCGTGGGAGTGGGGGCAACCATGGCACCCAACAGCCAAGTGTGAAACGGCATCTGCGCGGCCTTGGTGAGCGCGGCGAGCGACAGCAGAACGACCGACATCACCAGCAGCGCGGATTGCGCGGTTCCGGCGCCGGAAAGCTCGATCATGCCCGAGATGGTCACCGGCATGCCGTTAACGTGCAGGTACATGAGTCCGGCCAAAAACGCGATGCCGCCCAGCATGTTGAGGATGATCTGGGTGAAGGCGTTCTTGACGGCCTCGGGCGTGCGCGTGTAGCCAATCATGAGAAACGAGCACACGGTGGTGATTTCCCAGCCGCAGAACAGCCACTCAAGGTTGTCGCTCGTCACGATGACGAACATGGCTGAGAGGAACAGGAACATAAGCGCCAGGAACTGCGGGCGACGGTCGGGCGCGGTCTGCCCGCGCAGCGCAGCCTCGTGCTCGTCGTGGGCCTGGAAGTCCTTCATGTAGCCCAGGGCATACACGCAGATTAGGCTGCCGACGATGCCGACGGCGAGGACCATGATCACGCTCATGTAGTCCAGGTAGAGCGGCGTCGCCGTGACGGCTTCGGCCGCGGGCAACGTCATGGCTGCAAAGGCGAGCGAGCCCACCAGCTGGATTATGCCGAGCACCGTGGTGAGCGCGTTCCTATATTTGTATGCGTTGTACAGGATGACGGCGCACAGGATGACATCGATGGCGGAGCTGATGATCGAGAGCACATGCGAGGTGCCGGGGGCAACCTCAAAGCTCTGCGGACCCATGCCAAAAAACATGACGGAGACTACAACTGTCACCGCCATAATGATGCCGGAGCCTATGAGCCCCACCGCATCGCGGGCGCGGTCACCGTGAGCGAGCAGCATGCCCAGCGCCGGTACCAGCGGAAACAGGGTAAGGAAATACAGTAGCGTCATACCATCACTCCCCCATGCAAAAACGCTGCAATTGTTTAACGTTATAGCTCAATTGAGGAGTAGCGGCGGCAGGTTTTCGGTCAACTGGGGAGTTTTAGGCGTACGGGGCAAGGAGTCTGTCCGCATTGGAGCAGAGGGGCGGCAAGAAAAATGCGCCCCTGTGGGCGCACCAACCCGTTCGCTATTCCGCCTTTTTAACGCGCGGCTTGCGACCGCGCGGCTTATCGACCAGTGCGGACTCACCGCTCTCGCGATACTGGCGGCACCAAGCCTTGACCGAAGACTCGCTGGGAATCTTGTGCTTGATCATGGCCTCGCGAACCGTCAAGCCGTTTTCCAGACGGTCCTTGACCACAGCGAGCTTTACGTCGTACGAATAGGTGTGATGATGCGAACCGGCATTGAGAACGGCGTCGGCACCGCCCACGGCATACGCGCGGGCCCACTGACGAGCCGTGGCCTGGGGAATGCCAAGCTCCGCGGCGAGAGCGCGATGACCGACCCCCTCTTGGAGGATCTCGACGGCGCGCTGCCTAACCTCGGGCGCATGCGTGCGAGTCCTAGTTGCTTCCGACATACCTGCCACTTCTTAGCCTTAGCCGTTAATCTGCTTTCTTACGTGCAAGTTAGATAGTAGCATTTTACTGTTTGCTCAAAGCAGTTAATTAAAATAGACGCGGCGTTATCTGGGCATTTGGCACCAAATTACGACATTTCTTTATCGATTATTTACGCTGGTAGCTGACTCGCAGCTAATCGTCGTTCGCTTGTCAACAAAATTGGCATCTCTTTATATCCTTTGGTATAGAGGATATAGTTATTAACCCCTCCCCCAATAATTTTGAGTGATCTGCAAGGCAGTAGACGTCCTCACTCCTCATGGTTACCGTGCATTGCCATCCACCGGAGCAAAACAAAAAGGGCGGGACCTGCTGCGCTTGCAGGCCCCGCACCGGTTGGCACCCGACGGGACACAGCCGGGCGAGACGGATCCGTGCTACCGCCCCGCCTGGCCGCGATGTTCAACTACAGCTCGTTGGCCGCGTGATACGCCGTGCGAATGGCGCTCGCAATGTCGGCGGTACGCTCGCCCGAGCAGTCGCCCACGCAGGTTACGGGCACCGTCACGCCATCCAGGTCAAACGCGTTGGCCTTGGAGCCCACGGCCATCACCACGTAATCGCAGGCGATCTTCACCGGCTCCTCGGCGCCGTCCTCGGTGGTGCGAACAGCCTCCACGCCTTCGTCGGTAATGGCGGTCAGGCGGGTCTTAACATGCTGCTCCACGTTGTGCTCGGCAAAGTCGCTCATAATCAGCGGCAGAATGGTCTCGGACTCGCCCGCGGCAATCTTGTCGAGCATCTCCACGATCGCCACCTCGCAGCCGTGCTGCAGCAGGTACTCGGCAGTCTCGGTGCCCACCAGGCCGCCGCCAATGACGACGACGCGGCCCGTAAGCTCCACCTTGCCGGCCAGCACGTCCCAGCTCGAGACGACCTTCTCCGAGTCGGCACCCGGAACGGGGATGACCACGTCGTGCGCGCCCACGGCCACAATCGCGGCATCGGCGGCGTTGAGGTCCGCGGGGCTAGCGACGTGGTTGAGCTCAACCTTCACGCCCAGGCCAGGCAGAATCTTCTCGTAGTACTCGACCGAGCGCATGATCTCGTCCTTGCGCGGGGGCGCGGCCGCCAGCACAATCTGGCCGCCCAGATGGTCGCTCGCCTCGTAGACGGTCACGTCGTAGCCGCGCTTGGCTGCCACGCGCGCGGCCTCCAGGCCGGCAATACCGCCGCCCACCACGGCGATCTTCTTGTCGCCCTCGCCCGGCTTGATGGCGATGGTCGCCTCGTCGCCGTTCTCGGCATTGAGCACGCACGAGATGTACTTGCGATTTTGAATCGCGTCGACGCAGCCCTTGTTGCAGTTGAGGCACTCGCGGATGGGCTCACCTGTGGCGGCCTTCAGCGCAATGTCGGGGTCGCACATGAGCGAGCGGCCATAGGCGATGATGTCGGCGGCGCCGTCTTCCAGAATCTTATCGCCGGCCTCGACCGAAACAACACGGCCGACGGTTGCCACCGGCACGGAGACCAGGGCCTTGACGCGCTCGGCCACGGGCAGCGTCCAGTTGTAGGGCATGGCGCCCATGGGCGGAATGGTGTCGCCCATGTTGCCGGTGTGGTTGGCCTGTGCGACCTGGATCATGTCGATGCCCGCACCCTCGAGCAGCTTGGGTGCAGGTGCGGTCATGGACATTCCTCTCTTGTAGGCGCGGCGGCGATGATGCCGCGTAGTTGTCTAGAGGATATGGCATGGGGGCACAGCGGCACAACGGAAATCGGCGAATATCAGGTGGCGGCAGGTGGATGGGGGTGGGCGGGGCGGCCCGTCGGTTTGTCTCAATCTGTAACAGTTACGCGGTAAAACTGGGTCTTACTGTTACAGATCGAGACAAACCAAACCCGCCTGCTAGAAAATCTCAATCTATAACAACAACTCGGCAAAATCCGTCCCTCGTGTTACAGATTTAGACAAACACGACCCAACCCACCGGTATATCTCGATCTGTAACACCTAGCCGCCCAAATCGGGTCTAGATGTTACAGATCGAGATTTTGTTTGAGAGGCCGAGAATTGGACCGAAAACACGGTCCCGAAATAACAAAAAAGCTCGCCGGCTAGGCCGACGAGCTGCAAGTTCTTGGTCGCGGGGGCAGGATTTGAACCTACGACCTCCGGGTTATGAGGCCAGAGTCTTTATTCATAATTATACTAAATCTATACTAATTACGAATAATATAATAGCAGGTAGATTACTTATATTGTCATTGGTTTCTTTTAATTTATTCAGAATTTCACCCGCAATTCACCCACACTTTCGAGAGTGTGGGTGATTTTTTTCTCAGAAATGGGTAGCATCTGACCGTGCCCCGCTGGAAGCGGGGCACGGTCAGATGCTACCCGACGTCGAAGGATGCGCATGGCAATCGAAAAGGGCCGCAAGCCAAACACTTGGCACATCACGTTCAACCTCCCAGAGAAGGACGAGAACGGAAAATATAAGCGCGCGCCGAAGAGGACCGTACACGGCCTCAAGTCCGATGCGAAACGCGAGCTCGCGAAATACCGGCTGGAGTACACCGGGGAGCCCGATGGGGGCGAGGACGAAACACGCCTCACCGTCGCAGATTACGCAGACAAGTTCCATTCCCAGCACGTGATGAAGTCGCCGTTGGCCTATGATCGCGAGAAGCTGGAGGTCAGATACATCCGCCGTCTATTCGGAAATGTTCGCATCGTCGAGCTGACCCCCCAGATGATCCGAGATGCCTATGAGAAGGAGCGCTCGCGCAGAAATCTCCCCCTCGACAAGGAAGAGCCGAGCCCCCTCTCCGAAGACGGCCTCTACAAGGTGCACGTCAAGCTGCGCCAGATACTCTCTCAGGCATACAGTGACGACCTCATACCGGCAAACCCTTGCGGTAAGGTGAAGTTCCCAAAGCCCTCCCAGCGCAATGAACGCAAGAGCCTCACCCTAGGTGACGCGCGAAGATTCCGCGAGCAGCTGCTCCGCAACTTCGAGCTCGACGGGGACTCGAAGCTCATAGCGCTGCTCATCATCATCGGCACCGGATGCCGTCGCGGCGAAGCGCTCGGGCTCAGCTGGCGAGATATCGATTTCGAGAACGGCACCATCTCCCTCGTCAACCAGTACGCCAAGGACAAGGACCTCCGGAACCCCAAGATGGACTCGCGTGGCCGTGTCGTCGGGATGGACGCCGTCCTAGCGGAAACCCTCGCATCGTGGAGGAAGATTCAGCGTGAGGGGCTGGAGCAGGTGAACAGGCGTCGCGCCGCACACGGGAAACGCTCCCTTGAGCAAAACGGAGACACGCCCGTCGTCACCGGCAAATACGGCCAGCGCGTGGATCCAGACGTCCTCGGGAAGTTCTTCAGGAACTACTGCGTGGACAACGGGTGGGGCAAGTTCACCAAGGATGTCGTGACCAAGGAGTACGGGGGGAGGGTCTTCACGCGGGGCAAGGGCTACGTGGGCCTGACGATGCACGAGCTGAGGCACACGGTCGCGAGCCTCCTCATCGCCGAGGGTCTGGACGTGAAGACCGTCCAGCACCAGCTCGGCCACGAGTCCGCACAGACAACGCTCAACGTCTACGCCCATGCCTTCGAGAGCAGGTCGCGCGAGGCGGCGGACACATTGGGGAGGATCCTCTCCTAGCGGACGTCCTCCACGATGAACCGCTGCCCCCTCCCGTTCCCGCCGGTCGAGCGGACGCGGATACCGCCGAGGTCCTTGAGCTCCTTTAGCTTTTCGAGCTGAGCGAGGACCTGCCCCTCGGTGAGTCTCCCATCAGTCGCGAGAGCGACGTCGCAGGCGCTGAGTTTCCGACCTCTAGGGCAGGCGCGCAACGCCTTCTCGACGGTCTCCCTGCGCTGTTTTCGCGCCTCGTCCGCATGGCGCTCCTGACAAGACTCACTGCAGTACTTCCTTTTCCCCGATGTCTTGAAAGCTTGCCCGCAAATCGGGCAGAACGCCATCCTCGTTTCGGGCGCATCGTGCCCAACGGCGTGCCAAATCCTCTCAAGCGCGCACGTGAAAAACGGGGCGGTGTCCACACCCCGCCTGAGGTCGGGGGAACAGCGCCACGTGTGGAGCGTCACCAGCGCGTCATACAGGTCCTCGTATAGCGGCAGCCTCACGGACTCGCTCAAGATTAGGCTGTCGTTTCCCATCAGGAGCGAAAAACCGCCTTCCCCCGAGAGTTCTTCGAGGAGCGTTGCGGAGGAGACCGACATCGGGGATTTCCCCTCCGTCGAGACCTGGACCCTGTACCCGAAGATGCTCTTCGGGCAGATCGCCTCGCCCTCGATACCGCCGCGCCAAAAATCGGGGTCGGCCCTCTTGGCAAACTCGATCATCTCGGCAAGTAGGCCGCCCGCCTTCGCCGAGGCCTCGACCCTCTTCGCGGACGAGCAGGCAATCCTCTCCTTAAGTCCCTCGTCATGCCATAGATCGCAGTAATCGGCGCGGACATATGTGTCCATGCCGTCGTATCCCCCGCGTGTTACGGGAAATAATCGGGGCCGGGACGCCTCATCGAAGGTCAGCATCCTCTCGTATGCGCCGCAGAAGGGATCGTCTTTAGCGTAGACGGCGGCTGCCATCATGTCGGGATGTGCGCCCGGGACCGCACGGGTCAAGTCTGCAGCCTGCAGGAACACGACCTCGTCATCGAGCAGGTCGTAAGAATCCATTCCGTTTATGCATGCCTTGAGCGTGACAGCGAGCCTAAGCGCCCCCGCCGCCTGACGCCACCACCCCAGAGGCTCGACCACCATGTCGAAGCCGTTTTCATACCTGTGGTAGTTTCCGAAAATCGGGCCGGTCTGCCTGGCTACGCTCAAAACGGAATCTACACCGCCCTCGGCTAGAGCGTACTGCGGGGCATCCTTCTTCTCTATGCGATGCCCGGGTCTAATGCCCAAGGGCCCGGCCGCACCGCAGACCCTCCCTCCCTTTCTTGGAACGACGATGGAGCAAAGGAGCGCGCCGAGAGAGCCCGAGTCTATTCGCCCCACCAACCCATCCAAATCGTCCCTCTCCCCATCCAGCGCCCTGAAGACGACGCAGTCGCCCTCGATCTCAGCAGTGAATTTGTTTCTTACTGTTCCGACGTGCTCGTCATAGACAAAGTTGCTCATGTTTTGCACTCCTTGTGAACATCGGACATGCAGGTAAACGCCATGTTTTGACGTAACGGCGAGAACCCGGTCTCTTCCCCTACCGAGGTTATCAGCTCGCGCGGACAATAAAAGCAATCCATGGACAACGACGGGCAACCGGGGCCCGCCACTCTATACCATTCGTTACGAAAGGAGGCGTCATGCACGACGTCATCCATTATCACAAGTACAAAGGGCCACTGTTTTGGGACACCGACCGCGTCATGCGTGAGCTCAACGTCTCGCGCCCGACCGCGTACAAGCTGATGCACGCCAGCGGCACGGTCACCCACGCCATGCGCCACATCCGCGTCTACGCGCCGGACTTCATAGACTACATCAACAAGCAGGGAGGTCTTGATGGATAACGCTGTTGGCATGGGGACGGCCCTCCCCAAGGCGTACCGCACCCCCGCCGCGCACCTGCTGAAGGACCTTGACGGGGTGTTCGCGGGAGACGATGGCCGCCTGCCGTTCCGCCCCGGACCGCTCTGTGCCGCCCTTCGCGACGGCCTCGGTGAGGAGTTCGTCCTACTCGGCGCGGATCCCGCCGCCGGCAAGACCGACCTCTCGCTCAACGTCGCGCTCTCGCTCGCTGAGAAGCGCAAGGTCGTCGTCGCATCCTTCGAGATCCCCGACCGCGCTGTCATCAAGCGCTCGCTTCCACTGATCTCGTGCTCCACCGGTGCGGGTGCGCTGCGCGAGGAGGACTTCGCGAATCGCGGCTCCCTTTCGGCAGGAGGCAAGGCCGCCTTCGAGGCGGCCGTCGCCCGTGCCGTCAAGGTACTCAATAACGTCATCATCGTCGACGACCGCAGCCTCGGCGACGAGCACGGGCACACCATCGAAGCCATCTCGGACGCGGTCCACACCATCGCGCAGGCCGACGGCGTCGCCCCCGCGCTTGTTGTCGACTACATCCAGCTGGTGAAGGTCGAGGGCGGCGCGTTCAACGCCACCGACGTCGTCGACCGCGTCAGTCGCGGCCTCGCCCGCATCGCCCACGGCGAGCGAACTCCCGTCATCGGAATCGCCTGCCTGGGCAAGGACGGCAAGTTCAGGTCGAGCTCCCAGCTCAGCTACGACCCCGATGTCATCCTGACCCTCCACACCGACGCCCGCAACCCCGACGGCAGCCGCGACGTCACCGTCAAGGTGGAGAAGTTCCGCGACGGCATCGCCCCACAGGCGGTCCCCATGAAGTATTACCCCGAGTTCCACTGCTTTACTGAGATGGAGTAGACATGAGTTCCGATAGCTACAAAACCGCCCTCCGCCGCCTCGACACGCTCGATGCGCTCGGCGGGTTCGATTCCCTTGAAACTCTCCACGAGATCCTGAAACCCGAGAGCCTCAACCCCGACCTGCGCCTCATCGCCACGCTCGCCATGGTGTCCGCCGACCTGCTCTCAGACGAGCAGTTCCGCGAGGCGGCACGCATCGCCGTCGGCGAGGCGATCATGCCCGTCGCCGCTTACGCGGCTTGGGACGACGGGGGCGACGACGGCGACGTCCTCGCCGCGATGAAGGCGTGCCAATCGGCGGCGCGCACCCTCGCCGACCTTGCCTCGAAGGCAGGTTAGGCATAAGGCGAAGAGAAGCCGGTGCGGCGGGGCCCCGCGGGGCCCCGCCGGTTTT
>ERZ827522.166-NODE-166-length-97617-cov-8.338164_pt1 | contig 97617 bp, 96 predicted proteins | sample MGYA00519580_ERZ827522 | MGnify/ENA primary metagenome ERZ827522 (study PRJEB31778, sample SAMEA3449340) | human gut metagenome | biome: human gut; feature: human-associated habitat; material: faeces | place: United Kingdom | collected 2010/2012 ... | reverse complement strand
TAACTGTATGCCTCCTTACTGTTAATCTATCTCTATCATACAGGAAAATGGGGGGGTTGCAAAGGGAAAAAGAAGAAAAAGAAGAATTTATTCATCCTCTGCCTGAGCAAGCATGGAAGTAGCTGCCTGCTGCAAGATGCTCTCTTTCGAGAATCTTGTCATCTCATCTGCCATATCAGTATCACGGATACGGGATTCAGCGGACTGCAGGTTCTCAGATGTGTTGTCATCAACTTTGACAGTGTACTCAAGACGGTTCTGAATCAATGTCACTTACAGGTCATTTTTATACATGTTCTGATAAAATTTTATGCGGTCTTGGAAGAATGTATGTCGGTGGAGGAGAACTTACGGAAAATATTGATGATGTTGGAGGAGCAGGAACAGCAGAGTTTGCAAGTAAAGCCATTGATATATTTTATATGAGTAGAAAATAAAATTTCAGTAGTCGATTGGATGAGATAAGTATAAGTGTAAAGGTGGGAGTAGTAGCTTCCACCTTTTTCAATCGAGAAATTCCGGAGTAAATATAAGTAAATTATGGTCAAAAAAACATCGACATCCGACCTCTTACACGCTATAATATATGTAATCTAATAAGAAAACAGTGTTATCATTACGGCTATGCTGTAGTTGGAATGGTAGCCATATATATGAATCCGCTGGAACGGAATGGCTGAACCCTCAGGGTGACAATGTCAGCGGTTTGACAGCGAAAACCATTTTTCTCAGACGATTTTAAGTTTTCTTATTTTGACATGGAATTACAGAATAGTTAGAAAAATCAAGGCTTTCCTTGACTTGGATTAACTTAGAATTATATATGTTTCCAAGGTGGATTCGAGCTCCTAAGCACTAGTTGAGGGTTCGATTCCCGCAGGGAACATCGATTTTTTTGCAGCAATGATCGTAAAAATTCATTGTTGCATTTTTTATTTTATGGGGCTTGCGAGCACCGAAAAGACAAAATGGGCACCGAGAACTAAATCTATTCAAGCACACAATGGAGATAACTAAAGTGTAGGATGAGATTTAGGTTGTCAATGAATGTAAAATTACACATATTGAAAGAAATAAAAGATATAGAAAAAAGCTCAAGTTCCTTTGTATAAATTTTTTGAAATAAGTATTGACTCCGACGTTACGTAATAGTCTATGCTAAAGTCACCAAGTCAAGGGAGAAAATAAAAATGATGACAGTGCATGAAGTGAGTAAGCTACTGTTTCGTGAATTAGAGTTTCCACTTAAAGACATCAAGGCAATTATAAATAGTCCGGATTTTGATAGAAGCAAAGCTTTGGAACAACAGATAGAACTTCTTAGGCTTAAAAAGGAACATATTGATAACTTGATGAACTTTGCACTTGGAATAAAATTATTGGGAGTGAAACATATGGACTTTAAGGCTTTTGACAGAAGTAAGTTGGATGAATATTCCAGACAGGCAAAGGAATTATACGGTAGCACACCGGAATACAAAGAAATGGAAGAAAAGCAGAAGAATCGTACTGAGGAAGATGAGAGATTCTAGAACAGAAAATTGTATCAGGTTGCAAATAATAGGAACTATTACTATCTTCTTGACAACAGGGTAAAAGCAGTATATAATCCCTGCTAAGAACGGATCCTAATAAGGGGGACTGATGACAAATAGAAGAAATACCATTCAAAAAGACCTTGTAAGAAATGCTGTATACGAGATGGATCGAACCGATTCGATTTCACATTGAAAAATCATTACCATGTCAGGTGTGTAAAGTGCGGTGAAGTTTCAGATGTGGATATGGATGAAATGCAGGGAGAAGAAGTATATTTATAATGAGAAACAACAAATGAAATACAGAAGCATACATATATTATGGAAGGATTATATTCATGAAAGAAGAACTAAGAATAGATATTGTCGGACTTGCAGGAGCCTGTTCCTATGCTTTGGACTGTATAGAAGCAGAGTTGGTAAAAATCAAAAACAAGCATGGAAAAAGAGTGGCTTATATAAGTGTATGCATGGCTGAATATCTGGCAATTCAAGGCGATGCGTTACAAGATTTAGCTATGTGTGCCTTACTGCATGATAATGCTTTGACACAATATATTACGGAAGAGCTGGAAAGGAATTATGTTATTGACATTAAAAAAGATTTGTCCGTAAGAAAAACGAATCTTCATTGTATTTATGGTGAAAAAAATATTACTAAACTTCCTTTTAAAACAGATGTCTCAAATGTGATTTTGTATCATCATGAACATGCCGATGGAACTGGTCCTTTTCAAAAAAAGTGGAATGAAATTCCGTTGTTTGCAAGGATTATTCATCTTGCAGATACAATTGATATTATAGGAAATAACACGGGAACTGGAAATAACAGTTGGAATTTTATATGTCAGTTTCTTTTGAAAAATAAGGATGGATTATTCGATTCAGAATGTGTGAATGCCTTTTTTCATGCATTCACACATTCTGAATCATTTATATGTTTAAGTGATAATTCTTTTGAAATGAAGCTATGGGAGATTATCCCAAGACAAAAACAGGTTTTTGATTGGAAAACGTGTAAAAATGTCGCAGATTTTTTTGCAAAGATTGTAGATTATAAATCTTCTTTTACAAGCGATAATAATCTGATGAAAACAATGATCATCAGGTGCTTCAAAACATCTTTCCAATTTGGTGCAGGCAGATATTATTGAACCAGTATCCGGTCACGGAAAAGGAAAATATAAATTCAAGAAGTAGTTTAGGTATTGTAAAATTTCCACTCGATGAGTGGAAAATTTGCTTATGAGAAGACCGGTTCTTTTTGCCACCTGCCGTCTGCCAGTATATAAACTTATGTCTGCGTCTCAAATACGCTGCTTCTTTTTCATACTCTGTAATGGAAAACCAAGGAAAATCTCTTTTTACCTCTCTCATAGCGCTGCCTCCTGTGCATTACGATACAATCGGTTGATTCTTCCTGATTGCGGAAATGATTTTTCAGACACGCTCTGGCTTCTCTTCGGAAAAAGAAAGTAATAGCCACCAAAAATATCGGAAAAACTTTGTGAAAAAATAGAATTGTGTTTTGCAAGGGTCCCATGTAAAATAGCGGGCAGGAGGAGAAAGAGAGAAAAGGAGATTCTTAATCTTATGGGAACAAATGAAAAGAATATGACTGCGGGATCCCCCGGAAAACTGATCATAACGTTTGCCATACCACTGATGCTCGGAAATATTTTCCAGCAGTTTTATACGATGGCGGACACCATGATTGTTGGCCAGGTGGTAGGAGTAGAAGCGTTGGCGGCAGTAGGCGCCGGAGACTGGCTGGTCTGGCTGGTGCTGGGCATCATGACAGGTATCACACAGGGCTTTTCGATTCTTGTATCGCAGTACTATGGAGCAGGGGAAAAGGAAAATCTGAAATGTGCGGTGGCGAAAAGCTATATTATGACAGCATTACTGTCTGTGATTGTACTCGCAGTAAGTGAAGGAGCAGTTTATCACGTTCTTTTATTTTTGCAGACACCGGATAATGTTATTGATCTGACGATGCTATATTTACGGCTGATTTTTGCGGGAGTCCCGATTATAGCTGCCTATAATATCTTTGCGGCGATCCTGAGGGCACTTGGAAACAGCAGATCTCCATTGATTGCAATGACCGTGGCAGCAGTGATCAATGTGGGACTTGACCTGCTGTTTGTGGCAGTTTTTGGCTGGGGCGTAGCCGGAGCAGCCATAGCGACCGTTATTGCACAGGGATTTTCAGCCTTGTACTGTCTGCTTGTATTACGGAAAATCAGGGATATCCGACTGGAAAAGGAGGATTTTTACAGGCAGCCGTCTATGAGTCTGCGGCTTTTGAAGCTGGGGACTCCTCTTGCCATACAGAACGTGATCATTTCTGTGGGAGGACTTACGGTGCAGTATGTGATCAATGGCTTTGGCTTTCTGTTTGTAGCCGGATTTACGGCAACGAACAAGCTGTATGGAATTTTGGAGATGGCAGCCGTTTCCTATGGATATGCGATTACAACGTATGTAGGGCAGAATCTTGGCGCAAAGAAATATCAGAGAATCCGAAAAGGTGTGCGCAGCGGTACGTATATGGCAGTGCTCACTTCTGTTTTCATTTCCGGTATGATGGTGCTGATTGGGCGTAATATATTGTCTCTGTTTGTATCCGGTGAACCGGAGCAGATCCGACAGGTATTAGATATTGCATATAAGTATTTGTTTATCATGGCTGTCTTTTTGTGGATACTGTATTTGCTGCATGTGTATCGTTCCGCGATCCAGGGGCTGGGCAATACTTTGATTCCGCTTGCCAGCGGCATTGCAGAATTTGTGATGCGTGTCAGCGTTGCGCTGCTGCTGCCGAAATGGATCGGCGAAGAGGGAATATACTATGCCGAGATCTGTGCATGGAGCAGTGCGGCTGTTTTACTGATCATAAGCTATATGATTCTGATACGAAAATATAAAGATGCTAAAACGTCAGAAAGCTGATGCAGTCTCGCCTGCAAGAGGATTTTAGATCTCTTACCCCGCTTAAAGCATAAGTAAGAAATAATACAAAAAAAGCAGTGCTGCAGAACGCAAACTACAGGAAACAGATGGGAAGGCGTACCCGAGGTACGACAAAAATCTGTCATGCGGTAATTTGCGCTCTGTGGGACTGCTTTTTTGCATGATTCTTGGAGTTTTGGGGAATTACGACAAGAAATAACCAAAAATTTCAATAACTAATCCAAAAATATTCTATTTTTTTTCAGGCCTCTTGTGATTATAATGAATTCATCAGCTAGGAACGAAGCGAATCTAGCAAAATCACCAAACGGGAGGAATGAAAATGAAAAGAAAAGCATTAGCAGCAATTATGGCAGTAGCTATGGCAGTATCCATGGCTGGTTGTGGAGGATCCACATCAGAGTCTAAAGATTCTACCCAGAAAACAGAAACAGCAGATTCTACGGCATCAACGGGCGGAAGCGTAGAAAACAAGGACAAACCTCTGTGCTGGTTCAACCGTCAGCCATCCAGCAGTGCTACCGGCGAACTGGACAAAGATGCTCTGAACTTCAACGGAAATACTTATTATGTAGGTTTCGATGCAAACCAGGGTGCTGAACTGCAGGGACAGATGGTTCTGGATTACATCAAGAAAAACGCAGACACGATCGACAGAAACGGTGACGGCGTAATCGGATATGTTCTGGCAATCGGTGATATCGGACATAACGATTCTATCGCCCGTACACGTGGTGTTCGTTCCGCACTTGGAACAGGTGTAGATGCAGACGGCGGAGTAGATTCTACACCGGCCGGAACAAACGTAGACGGAAAAGCAAAGGTTGTGCAGGATGCAACTCTGGATGTAGACGGAAAAACATATACCATCCGTGAGCTGGCTTCTCAGGAAATGAAAAACTCAGCAGGTGCAACATGGGATGCTGCAACAGCTGGTAACGCGATCGGAACATGGACAGCTTCCTTCGGTGATCAGATCGATGTTGTAGTTTCCAATAACGATGGTATGGGAATGTCAATGTTCAATGCATGGGCAAAAGACAACAAAGTTCCTACCTTCGGTTACGATGCAAACAGCGATGCTGTAGCAGCAATCGGTGAAGGATATGGCGGAACAATTTCTCAGCATGCAGACGTTCAGGCTTACCTGACACTGAGAGTTCTGCGTAACGCACTGGACGGTGTAGACATTGATACCGGTATCGGTACAGCAGATGAAGCCGGCAACTGCCTGACAGAGGGTGAAGATTACAGATACAGCGAAGAAGAGAGATCTTACTACGCATTAAATATTGCTGTAACAGCCGATAACTACAACGATTTCACAGATTCCACAAAAGTTTACGATAAAGTTGCAAAACAGCTGGATGAAAGCAAGAGCCCATCCAAAAAAGTATGGCTGAATATCTACAACGCATCGGATAACTTCCTGAGCTCTACCTATCAGCCACTGCTGGAGAAATATGATGATCTGCTGAACCTGAAGGTAGATTACATCGGTGGAGACGGACAGACAGAGTCCAATATCACAAACCGTCTTGGAAACCCGAGCGAGTATGATGCTTTTGCAATTAACATGGTTAAGACCGATAATGCAGCAGCATATACATCACTTCTCTCCAAATAATCTGAGACAGAATAAAAGTGTAAATGGTAACGGTTCGGAGCTATGCGAAATCGAGATGAGGTCTCTGAATCGTTACCGTAAATGAATGAAATTATAGAGGGGTGTCAGCAATGATACCCTTCTTTACTAAGAAAAGGAAGCGCAGCTATGACAGATGATAAGAATAAATATATCTTATCGATTAACGGCATGAGCAAATCGTTCGGTAGAAATAAGGTTCTGAAACATATCAGCATGAATGTCAAACCTGGAACCATTATGGGACTGATGGGTGAAAACGGTGCCGGAAAATCGACAATGATGAAATGCCTCTTTGGAACCTATCAGAAAGATGAAGGAACCATCGTACTGGACGGAAAAGAAGTGAATTTCTCCGGTCCGAAGGATGCACTGGAAAACGGAGTGGCAATGGTACACCAGGAGTTGAACCAGTGTCTTGAAAGAAGTGTTGTAGATAACATGTTCCTTGGAAGATACCCAAAGAATTCCGTTGGGGTGATCGACGAAGGAAGAATGAAAAAAGAAACATCAGACCTGTTCAGAAAGCTGGGAATTACAGTTGATCTGACGCAGCCAATGAAGAAAATGTCTGTATCTCAGAGACAGATGTGTGAGATCGCAAAAGCGATTTCCTATCATTCCAAGGTTATTGTACTGGATGAACCTACCTCATCCCTGACTGCACCGGAGGTTGAAAAGCTCTTTAAGATGATGCGTCAGCTGAAGGCTCAGGGAATTGCTCTGATTTACATTTCACATAAAATGGATGAAATATTTGAAATCTGTGATGAAATATCCGTACTGCGAGACGGAAGCCTGGTCATGACCAAGCCAAGTAAAGAAACGGATATGAACGAACTGATCGCCGCCATGGTTGGACGTTCTCTGGACAACAGATTTCCGCCTGTGGACAACACACCGGGAGAAACCATTCTCTCCGTACAGAATATATCAACAAAATATGCACCGAAACTGCAGAACATCTCTTTTGATATCAAAAAAGGAGAAATTTTCGGATTCTATGGTCTGGTTGGTGCCGGTCGTACCGAACTTCTGGAGACCATCTTCGGAATTCGTACAAGAGCAGAAGGAAATATCGTATATGACGGAAAGGTACTGAACTTCTCCTCCCCGAAGGATGCCATGGATCACGGATTTGCTCTGATTACAGAGGAAAGAAAAGCCAATGGTCTGTTCCTGAAGGGCGATATTACATTCAATACTACCATTGCGAATATGAAGCATTATAAGAGCGGAATCGCATTATCACATGACAAGATGGTGCGTGCAACGGCTGAAGAAATCAAGATCATGCATACAAAATGTATGGGACCGGATGATATGATCGCCAACCTTTCCGGTGGTAATCAGCAGAAGGTTATCTTTGGTAAATGGCTGGAACGTTCACCGAGCGTATTCATGATGGATGACCCGACACGAGGAATTGATGTTGGAGCAAAATATGAAATCTATGAACTGATTATCAATATGGCGAAACAGGGAAAAACAATCATCGTTGTTTCTTCCGAGATGCCGGAGATTCTTGGTATTACCAACCGAATCGGTGTTATGTCTAACGGACGTCTGGCCGGAATTGTAAATACCAAAGAAACAAACCAGGAAGAATTATTGAGACTCAGTGCTAAATACCTGTAACAGGAGGAAAATTGGAAATGGCAGAAAACAGCGTTATTATTTCGTCGGAAGAAGAAGCAAAGCTTTTGAAGCCGATCGATGAATATGTGGAAGAAATTCAGAAAAAAATCGATGCATTACGTGCAGACGGCTTTGACAAAGTTAGCGATCTGAAAAAACAGATCGCGATCGCAAAAGAAAACAAGAACTTATCCGCAACACAGAGAGATAAGATCATTGAAAACAGCAAAAAAGAGCTGGAAAATGCAAAAAAAGTAGAAGCAGACAACAAAGAAGAAATCAAAAAGCTGATCGCAGAGGCAGAAAGCTATCTGGCTGTGCATTACAAAAAGGATTATTACGACGTAGTAAACAAAAGCTGCAAAGCTGCAAAAGCAGAAGAAAACAGCAGATATGAGAAGGTCAAAGCAGATCTGAAGAGCGAGCATCAGAAAAAGGTTGCTTCTCTGAAGGATGCAGAAGAGATCAAGGCTGAGAAATATGTGCTCAAAAATAAATTGTTTGATGCACAGATGGCTCACGAATCGAAGCTTCAGGAGATCAAGGACAGAAGACATGAAGCATTCATGCATAAATATCACCTGATCGACCTGTTGCGGGCTTCCAAATTTACATTCCCGCAGCAGAGAATACAGAAACTGGAAAATTACAGATATACCTTCGATTTATCTCAGTTCCTGTACAAAAACGGTCTGTATATCGTAATCATTCTGATCTTCATCGCACTGTGTATCATCACACCGATCGTTAAAAATACACAGCTGCTGACTGTTACCAACATCCTGAATATCTTACAGCAGGCATCCCCGCGTATGTTCCTTGCACTTGGTGTTGCCGGTCTGATCCTGTTAACAGGTACCGACCTTTCCGTAGGACGTATGGTTGGTATGGGTATGGTTACAGCAACCATCATCATGCATAACGGAATCAATACAGGTGCCGTATTCGGACATGTATTTGACTTCTCCGCTATGCCTGCTACAGCGAAAGCACTGTTTGCACTGTTAATGTGTGTAATCCTTACGACAGCATTTGCCATGATTGCCGGATTCTTCATGGCGAGATTCAAAATGCATCCGTTTATCTCTACCATGGCGAACATGCTGATCATCTTCGGTCTGGTTACCTATGCGACCAAGGGTGTATCTTTCGGTGCGATTGATTCTGCCATCCCGAATACCTTCATTCCGCAGATCGGAAAATTCCCGACCATCATTCTGTGGGCTGTTGCAGCAGTTGCCATTGTATGGTTTATCTGGAACAAAACAACTTTTGGCAAAAACCTGTATGCGGTAGGTGGAAACCCGGAAGCGGCAGCAGTATCCGGTATCTCTGTATTTAAAGTAACAATGGGAGCATTTATGTTGGCAGGTATCCTGTATGGCTTCGGTTCCTGGCTGGAATGCAACCGTATGGTTGGTTCCGGTAGTGCAGCTTACGGACAGGGATGGGATATGGATGCTATCGCAGCCTGCGTAGTTGGTGGTGTATCCTTTACCGGTGGTATCGGTAAGATCTCCGGAGTTGTAACCGGTGTACTGATCTTTACCTCCCTGACATATGCCCTGACGATTCTGGGTATTGATACCAACCTTCAGTTCATCTTCGAAGGTATCATTATTCTGGCAGCTGTAACACTTGACTGTCTGAAATATGTACAGAAAAAATAATGAGACATTCATAAAGATACCAGGAGTGCAAAGCACGTAGCAATCTGGTATCAAAGGGGTCAGAAAAACTTTTGATTCCAACATCTTCATAAACAGATAGAATATAAGACAGCCCGGTCGTCCGATGGATGACCAGGGCGGTCTTTTGTTCTGTTCTGGCAAAATTTGTAACTATTCAGAGCCATGCGAAATGGAAGAAAAATCGCGAATCATGTTTACATGAATGAGCTATTTTTCTGGAATTTCATATGGCGAGAAGCAACATCGAGATGCAGCGTAAGCGGAATCGAGATGGGGCTCTGAATAATTACAAAATTTTTGTAACTATTCATTCAGCAGAGAGCAATCTTCTGCTATAATAAAGGAACAATAATATGCTCCGCAAAACAGGAGGATAAGGATGGAACAATATAAAGTGATTCTTGTCGATGATGAAGTAGAGGTCATCGATGTTATGAAAAAAAAGATCCGCTGGAATGATCTGGGATTTGACGTAGTGGGAAGTGCCACCAACGGCGTGAAGGCTCTGGAGCTGGTGGAAAAGCTTCAGCCTGATGTGGTGCTGACGGACATTAAGATGCCTTATATGGATGGACTGGAGCTGGCAAGAAAGCTGAACCAGGACTATCCCAATATTTACATTATGCTTTGCACCGGTTTTGATGAATTCGAATATGCAAAAGAGGCCGTCCATCTGGAGATTAAGGAATATATGCTGAAACCCATCAGCGCCACCGAGCTGTCAGAGAGCCTGATGAAGCTGAAAACAACACTGGACAGGGAACGGGAAGAAAAGTTAAATGTAAAAAAACTGGAAGACTATTTCCAGGAGGTATTACCAAAGCTGCAGTCCAATTTCTTCATTTCCCTGATTGAAGGAAGAGTCAGAGAAGAGGACTATGAACGATTCCTTTTGGATTATCAGGTGGATATGAAGGGACCTTTGTTTTGCTGTATTATCTTTCATACCTCGGAAAATGATGTGCCGGATGGGATGAATCCCTTATTATTATCCATGTCTGTGGAACGGGAGATCAAACAGCGGCTGATGGAGAACTGTAATTGCCAGGAATTCATCTATATGGGTAATACCATTCTGATTATGGAACTCCATTCAGAAGATGAGATAGCTCAATTGACGGACAAGTGTGACCGGTTCTGCCGCTGGGCATGGAGAATTATGGGGGCGGCGGTTACCGCAGGGGTCGGAACCGTCTGCAACAATCTGTACGATATCAGTATTTCCTACGAGGGAGCCAGAGAGGCGGTATCCTACCGTGTCCTGTACGGAACGAAACGAGCCATCAATATCGCAGAGATCGTTCCCAAAGAGTCAAAAAAGGCGGTTCCCTTAGAAGAAACAAAGATGCAGGAGCTGTTTCGTGCCATCCATGTAGGGGATCAGGAAAAGATCCGGAAAGAAGCCATCAAAGAGACAGAAAAGCTCCATAAGAATGCAGCCACCATCAGCCAGTACAATCTGGCCACCATGGAGATTGTCAGCGGCTTTTTCAAATTTTGTGCCAATAATTCCATGGATTTCAATGAAATTTCCGGAAATGTACAGAATCTTTACGAAAGAGTGACTCAGCTGGATGAAAGCTCTATGACAAACTGGATCATCAATATGTCTATGGCGATCAGCGAAAAACTGAGAAGTACCAGAAACAGTACCTCCAGACGGATCATCACCGATGCGCAGAACATCGTAAAAGACAGATATATGGAACCGGCGCTCTCGCTGGATGATGTGTGCGCAGATCTTGGGGTGTCCAATTCTTACTTTTCGTCCATCTTTAAAAAGGAGACCGGTCAGTCCTTTGTCTCCTATCTTACCGATTACCGAATGGACAGGGCAGAAGAAATGGTGCTGAACACCGATGAAAAAAGCTATAAGATCGCAGAAAAAGTAGGATATCAGGATGCGAACTACTTCAGCTATGTATTCAAAAAGAAATTCGGTGTTTCCCCTTCCAAATACAGAGCTTCCGGAAAATAAAAAGACGGAAAGCAGAAAGAGCAAGCACAGAAAGACTCCGAGAGTACATCAGGCAGAAAAGAGGGAACAGGTGAAAGGGAAAATACATGAAAGATAGAAAAAGAAATCCGGATTCCCGGAAGAATATCGTATTTAACATACAGTCGATCATCCTGTCTGTCCTTATGGCGATTTCACTGGTTACGATCATTGTAATGGGATTGCTGCTTTACCATCGATTCAAGCTGGCTCTGGAAAAAACAGCGGTAGACAACACGGAAGCTACCGTGGAGGCTACCGTAGACCGGTTAAATGCAGATCTGCTGGATATCCGGCAGATCCTGAACGGGGCAAACTACAACGTAGTCCAGCAGTTTGATATATCCAGCCGGGAATTCTCGGAGCAGTTCAGTCTGCTCTATGAGACCAATTCCGATAAGATTCAGAGCCTGGCGTTGTATGATCCCAAAGGAAATCTGATCGCATCGGAGCCGGTGGCGGCAGAAAAGAAAAACGTGAAGGTGCAGACACAGGAATGGTACAAAAATGCGGAAGATGCCATTGAAAATATACACTTTTCCACACCGCATATCCAGGAGCTGTTTGAGGATGGATCCTATCGGTACCAATGGGTTGTTTCCCTGAGCAGGTATGTAGATGTCAACAAGGGAGAGACACCGGAAACCGGTATTCTTTTGCTGGATATGAAATATTCTGTGATCAGGGACGTGATGAAACAGATCAATGACTGTTCCGGCGGAATCTACTATTATCTGACCAGTCAGGACGGAGAGATGATCTATCATCCACGGGGAACGGAGTTAAACCGCGGATTATTTGAAGAAAACAGTCTGGACGCGGCAAAATACGAGGACGGAACCTACGAGATCCGTTCCGGCGGTCAGAACGAGACCGTGATCGTCGGCAGCGTAGCCTATACAGGCTGGAAGATGATCGGTGTTGTGCCGGAGAGTGTGCAGGCGGCAAACTACAAGAACTTCCGTTACTATGTATTTGCTACTGTTCTGGTTCTTCTGGTCATGCTTTTGGAGGGAAACCAGCTGGTTTCCCGGAAGATATCCAAACCGATCCGGGAGCTGGATGCTTCCGTCAAGGCCCACGAGGCAGGAGGAAAACCGGATATCTATATCGGCGGCTCCTCGGAGATCCGCCATCTGGGACATTCTGTGCAGAAGTCCTATGAACAGATCGAAAAACTGATGGACGAGATCATCCGGCAGCAAAATGAACGAAGAAAAAGTGAACTGGATGCCCTGCAAAGCCAGATCAACCCCCATTTTCTGTATAATACACTGGAATCCATCACGTGGATGGTGGAAGCCCAGGAAAATGAAGCAGCGGTTCGTATGATTTCTGAACTGGCAAAATTGCTTCGTGTCAGCCTGTCACGCGGTAAGACCATCATTCCCATTAAGGATGAGCTGCAGCACAGCAGAAGCTATATGAATATCCAGCTGGCCCGGTACAAAGAGCGGTTTAAAACAGAATTCCGAATCGAGGAAGAGATCGAAAACTGCTGCATCGTAAAGCTGGTGATCCAGCCCATCCTGGAAAATGCCATCTATTATGGCGTCGGAAATATGGATGAGGATGATGACGGCATGATCATCGTCAGCGGAAAAAAGAAAGACGAGGACATTCTGATCACCATCGAAGACAATGGGATGGGCATGCGGGAAGAAGTCCTGGAAAATATTCTGACGGATAACAGCAAGGTTCCGAAGCACGGTTCCGGCGTGGGCGTAATCAATGTGCATTCCAGAATCCGGCTGATGTTTGGCGAAGAATATGGACTTTCCATAGAAAGCGAACCGGACGAAGGAACAAGGGTTACGATCCGTATTCCGGCAATCCCATATACACCGGAAAACGCAGAAGCATTGGAATTACAAAAATACATACAGAGGAGACCGGGCGGATGAAAAAGAACAGAATGAAATTTCTTATAATTGAGTTTCTTTTGCTGCTGCTGGCAGTATTCTTTGTATGGAAGATTTTCGATCAGAACGTAGCAGAGCCCCGGATTGCGGTGATTCTTCCGGAGTCCGGTGACAAACGCTGGGATGCCCTGATCAAGGGAATGAAGCAGGCTGCGGCAGAGAACAACGTTCATATGATCATCTGCAATACGGAAGAGATCGACGGGCCGGAGGTGGAAAGAGAATTTATCAGGGAACAGAAGGACAACGATATTGATGGCTTTATCATATATCCGGCACCCGGTCATGAGACGGAAAATATGCTGAAAAAAGAGTGTGGAAATAAACCGTATCTGCTGATTGCAGATGGTCTGGCGGTAAAAGAAGGAAAAACTGCCAGTCCCACGATCCAGCCGGATTACCGGGAGATCGGAAGATGGCTGGGAGAACGGCTGAGAACAAAAAAGCAGAAGGTCGGAATTATCGCCGATTGGAAAATGTCCGAGGCTGTACAGGCTGAGATTTGTGGATTGAACGAGGCGCTGGAAGGCAGCGAAAGCAAGATCAGCTGGTGTATTTACCGGAGAAAAGAACAGGATATTGTGGAGCGGATGAAGAAGGAAACAAAAGCGGATGCCCTTGTCGTCCTGGATGCAGGAATCCTGGAGGAGTTTGGAGAGCAGGCAGAAAATGGAACATACGAGGGCGCAGAGCTCTATGGAGTGGGTTACAGTCTGAAGACGATTGCACTTCTGGATAACGGAAACATTCAGGGGCTGGCTGTGCCGGACGGATATGAAATCGGCTATAAAAGTGTGGAAGAAATAACCAAAAGGATCGAGCACAGGTCTTATAAAATGCAAGGATATATAACCGAATATCAGGTACTTGGCAAGGAAAATTTCTCTATGGACGAAGATTTAGAAAGGTTTTTATATTCCTATGAATAAAAAGAAAAGAAGGGTGGCAGTATTATTATCTGCCACGATAGGGAGTGCGGTGCTTGTGCTGTCGGGGTGTTCCGGCAAGTCGGACCAGACAGAGAAAACCCTGCGGGTCGGAGTGATAACCTACACGCAGGATGATCCTTTTATCAATGGACTGACGGATGAACTGAAGGAGCAGCTGAAAGCCATGGAAAACAAAGAACGAAGGATTATCGTATCGACAAAAAGCGGAAACGACGATCAGCAGGAACAGAACGAAAAGGTGGAAGAGATGATTGATGCCGGCTGTGATGTGCTCTGTATCAATCTTGTGGACCGGACAGCTCCGTCCCGGATCATCCGAATGGCAAGGAATGAAGACATTCCTGTGATCTTCTTTAACAGGGAACCGGTAAGAGAAGACCTGGTGCAGTGGGAAAAGCTGTATTATGTGGGCTGTGATGCAGAACAATCCGGGATCATGCAGGGTGAGATCGCAGCAGAATACATCAACAGCCATTCGGAAGTCGATAAAAACAAGGACGGAAAGATCCAATATGTGCTTCTGGAAGGAGAAGCGGGCCATCAGGATGCCATCAGCAGAACGGAATATTCCGTAAAGACACTGATGAAAAATGATGTTATACTGGAAAAGCTAAGTTATCAGTTAGCGGACTGGAATCGGGGACAGGCGGAGAACCGCATGAACCGTCTGATCAGCCAGTACGGAAAAAAGATCGAACTTGTCATGTCCAACAACGATGAGATGGCACTGGGGGCGGTGGAGGCCTATCGGAAAGCAGGCTATGCCCGTGAAGACTGGCCGGTGATCTTCGGAATTGATGGCCTGGAAGAGGCTCTGGAAGCCGTAAAGGCAGGAGAGATGCAGGGCAGCATCCTAAATGACAGAGTGGATCAGGCAAAGGAAATGGCGAAAATGGCAGTGGAGCTGTTCGAGGGAGAGGACTTTGAACAGGAAAGCCTGAAAGAAGGCCGGTACTATTTTTCGGAATATCAGAAGGTAGACGGCAGCAACATCGATGAGTACCTGAACGCAGAAGAGACGATTTCCCATTCCGGAATGTAAGCAGGAAGACTGCGTTTGCAGGCAGAAAGAGTAAGTGAAGACGTGTCTTTATTTTAAACCAATCAAGCAAGCAGCGAAACGGATTGCGAATATCCGCTTGACAGAATGAGGAAAAACATATGGAACATACATGGACCAAAGATTTTTATCAGGAGACAGATCCGGCAAAACGGCAACAGATCTTAAAAGAACATATCGGAGAGGAGGAAGCCTGGGAAGAAGAATACCGGGATCGGCTCTGGACGGCCCGATACGGACAACGCAGGCTCCAGAAGGATGAATTTGTCAAATGCCTGATGGAACTGAAGTATCTGGCGGAAGGAACCTCTCTGGATCTGGGAGGCGACAGAAAAAAGACGGGAGCCCGGATTCTCTCTACGTTGTGCCTGGCGGAAGCCATGCAGTCAGAGGAGGGATACCAGAAAATTCTTGCAGATGAACTGTACAATGTATTCCTGAAATTTATTCAGGTAAGCAGAGGAGGCAGAGGATTTACCTCTCTGGTATTCGGCATGGGACAATTGTCCGAAGAAGGAATCGCGAAAAAAATCGCCGAACAGATCAGTGTGATCGTGTTCAAGGCGCCTCGCCTGCTTCACATGGAAAAAGAATTCACCCTGCTCCGGGAAGCCGCCCTCCGGGCATATCGGCAGGAGTATCCGAACAGGGAGCATTTCCTGAATAAATATTGAGTTTATTGCAGTAATGTCTGAAAAGTGACCGGGCGGAAAGAGAAAGGAGAATAAAATGGAATACAGAAAATTTGACAATGTTATAGTAGCAAGGATTGACAAAGACGAGGAAATATCGGAGCAGCTGAGGGTAATTGCCATAAAGGAGAATATAAAGCTTGCCAGTGTCCAGGCTCTTGGAGCAATCAATGATTTCACAGTCGGAGTATACAAGACAGACGAAAAGAAATATTATTCAAACAGCTTCCAGGGGTATTATGAAATTACATCACTGACAGGTACAATCAATACAATGGATGGAGAATATTATGCACATCTTCATATGAGTGCCGGAAATCAGAAGGGCGAGGTGTTTGGAGGACATCTGAACAGAGCGATTGTCAGTGCAACCTGTGAGCTGGTCATCACGGTAATTGACGGAAGCGTGGACAGAGTTCATGATGAAGAAACCGGACTTAATATTTTTAAGTTTAACTGAAGCTGCAAAGCAGCTATTCGGTTATGAGCAAGTAGCGAAGTGGATTGCGAATATTCGTTTGACTTAAAAGCCGGAGAGGAAATAGTGAGAAGCAACATCGGGATGCAGCGTAAGCGAAATCGAGATGTGATCTGAAGAGGTAATACAATTTACGAAAAAGTGGATTTTCTACATAATATCTGAACTGGAGGTGTATGGGATATGATAAAAGAACATTATTCGATCCTGTTTTGCAGCTTAACGGGTAATACAAAGAAGCTGGCTGATGCAATCTATGAAACGTTGCCAAAGGACAAATGCGATTATTTTGGCACAAACGATTCGCAGGTACCGCAATCCGACGTATGCTATATCGGATTTTGGACGGACAAAGGGAATGCTGACCAAAAGACATTAGAATTGCTGTCGAAATTAAAAAATAAAAAGATTTTTCTGTTTGGAACAGCTGGATTTGGCGGAAGTGATGCCTATTTTGAAAAGATTCTCGGACAAGTCAAACAGTCGATCGATGCAAGCAATACGGTCATCGGTGAGTATATGTGCCAGGGAAAGATGCCGCAGTCTGTGCGTGAACGGTATGTGAAAATGAAAGAAAACCCGGAACATCCGGCCAATCTTGATCTGCTGATTCAAAATTTTGACCGTGCTTTGTCACACCCGGACAGCGAAGATTTGGAAAGACTGAAAAAGTCATTATGAGATAGAAAAATAATCAGATAAGAGCAAAATTCGCGAAATGATTGCAATGGATCGTCAAATGGAATAGAATGGAGAGAAAAAAGAAAGGTGTGGAAAAGGCAGGGCTGGCAAAGCATATCCGGCAGATGAGGTCATGCAGAAACAAAAACAATGAAAACTACAACAAAACAAACTCATTTATACAGTAACACGGATCTTCGCAAGCTTTTAATTCCGATCATCATTGAACAATTGCTTTCTTCCCTGATGGGAACTGTCGACACGATGATGGTCAGCAATGTCGGGTCTGCCGCAATTTCGGCAGTTTCGCTGGTGGATTCCATTAATATCTTAGTCATTCAGGCGCTTTCTGCGCTGGCGGCAGGAGGAGCGATTCTCTGTTCGCAGTATCTTGGAAGCGAAAAACGGGATGGAGCAATCCGTTCGGCACAGCAGGTGCTTTTTGTTATGACAGTTTTGTCCGTCGCATTATCCGCGGGCTGCCTGATTTTCCGTGTTCCGCTGCTGCGCGTGATTTTCGGGGCAGTGGAAGCGGATGTTATGAAAAATTCACAGGTGTATTTCCTGTTTACGCTGCTGTCATTCCCGTTTATCGGTCTTTACGATGCGGGCGCATCCATTCTGCGGGCGCAGAACAACAGCCGCAGTCCGATGGTGATTTCGGTGATTTCCAACTTTATGAACATCGGCGGAAATGCCATTCTTATTTTCGGCTTCCACATGGGTGTCGAAGGAGCCGCGATTTCGACTTTAATTTCGCGTATTTTCTGTGCGGTTGTTGTACTGTGGAAGCTTCGGGATGAAAGCAAACCGATTTTTGTGAAGCAGTATCTTTCCATTCGGCCGGACTTTGGTTTGATCAAAAAAATACTGTTTATCGGTATCCCATCGGGAATCGAGAACAGTATGTTCCAGTTTGGAAAGCTGGCGATTCAGTCCACTGTGTCCACACTTGGCACGGTTGCCATTGCCGCGCAGGCGATGACAAACATACTTGAGAACCTGAACGGTGTCGCTGCGATCGGTGTCGGCATCGGACTGATGACGGTAGTCGGTCAGTGTCTCGGCGCGGGCCGGAAGGATGAAGCAATCTACTATATTAAAAAACTGTGCTGGCTGTCAGAAGTGGTTATCGTTGCAAGCTGTCTGCTGGTATTTGTGCTGACAAAACCGATTACGATGATCGGTGGTATGGAAGCAGAGAGTGCAAAGCTCTGCATGCAGATGATGATCTTTATCACAATTGCAAAGCCGCTCTGCTGGGTCATGGCGTTTGTCCCGGGATACGGTATGCGGGCTGCCGGAGATGTAAAATTCTCCATGATCACATCCTGCTGTACGATGTGGCTGTGCCGTGTGAGTCTCTGTATTTACCTGTGCCGCGTATGGGGATTCGGCTCGATTGCGGTCTGGATCGGTATGGCGGCAGACTGGAGCCTGCGGTCCATTCTCTTTACCATCCGGTTCAAATCAGGAAAATGGCTGAATCACCATTTGATAGAAGAAAAGAAATAGGAAGTTCGCCACACGCTTTAGACATCTTCTTGCGGTAAAAAGGAAAGCGCATATGCAAGAGAGTCGTTGAGATGAGATTTTTGACCGCGGCTGGAAGCCGTACCGGATCAATCACCTGAGCTGGTGGAAAGAGGAGCTTGCATCCGAAGAAGAGATGGAAGAGGGACGGAACAATCTTGCAGCACACGACAATCGGAATGTAGATGAAAAGAAAATCCTTTTGTACGAACAGATCATTCGGGTTGTGTAGAAACAGGAAGAAAAAACTGGATTTTTCCAGTACTGGATGATAAGATAAAACTGTGTTTCGGGATGGCTTAAACATATGGAGGTGCAGGATGGAACCAATTTATTTGTCAATCCAGCAGAAAGAAACTGGCAGCCGCATCAAATCCCTTCTTCGTGAAAGCGGATACACCGTGAGAGACATTCAGAATGCCATGGGTTTTGAAAATCCACAGGCGGTCTATAAATGGATTTCCGGCAAGTGCCTGCCAAGTCTGGACAACTTTCTCATTTTAAGCAGATTATTAAACACAAGCATCGAAGATATCCTCGTCATTGACGGGGATATTCCTCGTTTCAGGATAATTTTAAACTACACACAACGGTGGCAGGAAAGTCTCCACCGGCTCCGTTGACTTTATATGTGCAAACTGATAAGATACTCATAAGTATGTTTTTAGGGGTATCTTATTTTTGTGTTTCGAAAAGAAAAGGGGAAATTAAATAATGACAAAAAAGAAAATCATTGGCCTTTGCATCGGCGCTGTCGTTCTTGCCGTGGCTGCGGCCGGTGTGAAGGAAGGCAGCTGGCTGATGAAGCATCGCCGGATGCAGAATGAGTTTACGCATGAGATGAATGCATTCACGACCAAAACAAACGCTGAGCTGATCCAGCCGACGATTGTTGCGGAGGATGATATCTACGGCTGGTTTTTCCATGAGGAAGATGACGGGCTGTACATGAATCTCTATTACCGGATCAAAAACGAGTCCAATCAGCACGAAATTGCATCCAGTGAATTTCCTGTGAAGATCAAAAAGGAGCTTCTTGCGGATGATAAAGTGTGGAGCAGAACGACGCGGACCGCGAAAAATCAGGTTCACGCGGAATACCTGGAAGGAGAAGATGACATGACGGTTTCGTTTGACGTCTATTACCAGTGTGAGGGTTCCTGCGGGGAATATTTTGCGGATATTACCGTGACGGACAGTGAGAGCGGAAAGCTCTACTACAGCAGTGAAGCAGAAAATGAAGCGGCAGAATAGGAGGAGCGATGGCCGAAAAAGAAAGCAAAAATAAATGGCACACACCGGCGGAGCGGATTATGATGCTGGGATTTGCGGCGGTAATCCTGCTGGGAACGATTCTTCTGTGCCTGCCGGTTTCTGCGGCGGACGGAAAAAGCGTTTACTGGCTCGACGCCCTGTTTACCGCAACGACATCTGTCTGCGTGACGGGCCTTGTCACCGTTCCGACGGCGACGACATGGAGTACCTTTGGAAAAATTGTGATCCTCGGGTTGATTCAGTTCGGAGGTCTTGGCATCATGGCGTGCCTGACGATGGTGTTTCTGATCCTGCGCCGGAAAATCAGTCTGCAGAGCCGGAAATTAATTCAGGATACCTATAATCTGCCGGTTTTAAAGGGCAGTGTGGGCATCGTGCGCCGGCTTCTGATTGGAACAGCAACCGTAGAGATTGCGGGGGCGGTTCTGTATAGCTTCTGGTTTGTGCCGGAGTATGGCTTCTGGAAGGGAATCGGCTACAGTATTTTTCACGCCGTTTCCGCTTTCTGTAATGCGGGAATCGATCTCGTTGGCGAAGCCTCTTTTGCTCCGTTTGTAACGAACCCGCTGATAAACTTTACGACGATGGGACTGATTCTTTTGAGCGGTCTTGGTTTTCCCGTCTGGTGGGAAGTTATGGAGCGGGTGCAGGAGCTTGTGAAGGGAAAACGGCCCCGTAAAAATTTTGTGCGAGGATTCACGCTTCATACGAAACTGGTTTTAACGACAACCATGATTCTGGTGTTCGGTGGAGCACTGCTGATTCTTGCACTGGACTGGAATCACGCGCCATCACTTGGCAGCCTGAAACCGGCGCAGAAGGTCATGGCGGCTTTTTTTCAGTCCGTGACGACAAGAACGGCAGGCTTTGAGACGATCCCGCAGGCTGATTTCTCGGACAGCTCTGCAATGGTAAGTATGGTTCTCATGTTCATCGGTGGCTCCCCGATGGGAACGGCAGGTGGTGTTAAGACGACAACGGTTGCCATTCTGGTTGTGCTGGTTGCCTCCTATATTCGCGGAGACTCAGATACGGTGGCCTGGGGGCGGAAAGTGATGGAAGAAAATATCCGTACCGCTGTCGTCATTTTCTTTTTTGTACTGACGACAGTCTTTACTGCCACCGTGCTGCTGATTTCCGTAACCGGAAGCCCGCTGCTGGATTGTACGTATGAAATTATTTCTGCGGTTGCAACGGTGGGCCTCACCCGTTCCCTGACGCCGACGCTTCCTTTTATGGGAAAGGTGATTGTTATTCTGGTTATGTTTATGGGAAGAATCGGGCCGGTGACGCTGGCTGTCGCACTGCGCCGCAGAACAGGAAGAAAAGATGTCGATATTCAGAGACCGGAGCAGCGGATTCTGATTGGATAGTTGGGAAAATAAAAAACAGGACAGATTTCAGAAAACGAGGAAAAGAAATGAGTAAACAGTATGCAGTCATTGGACTTGGAAAGTTTGGTTTTTCTGTAGCAACGACACTTGCGCAGGCAGGAAAAGAAGTGCTTGCCGTTGATAAAGACGCTGAGCCGGTACAGGAAATTGCCGATCTTGTTACCTATGCGGCGCGTGCAGACATCACGGACAGTCGTGTGTTCGCATCTCTTGGCATCAGCAATATGGATGTGGTGATCGTTGGCATTTCCGAAAATATGGAGTCGAGCATCCTCGCCACCCTGCAGGCAAAAGAGGCGGGCGTGCCGCTCGTCATCGCAAAGTGCATGAGCCAGATGCATGCCAATATTTTGAAAAAAGTCGGCGCGGACCGCGTCGTGATGGCGGAGAGTGAGACAGGCATCCGCCTCGGAAAAAGCCTGATTTCCGGCGGCTTCCAGGACTTCTTCATGCTGTCGGATTCGTTCTCCATGGTAGAGCTTCCCGTGCCGGAAGCGTGGACGGGGCATAACCTCGAGGAGCTGGATCTGCGGAAGAAATACAGTATCAACGTAATCGCCGTCAAGGACGGGGAAGACATCCGTGTCACGGTCAATCCGAAGACGCTGCTCCGCGCAGAGGAAGTGCTGATTCTGATCGGCGAAAACAAAGAACTTGCCAAATTGATGAAAAACAGGAAATGAGGGGACCATTCATGATTACAAGTAGCAGCAATGCACAGGTAAAAAACATTATTGCGCTGAACAAAAAAGCAAAAGAACGCCGGGAGCAGGACGTTTTCGTGGCGGAGGGCTGGAAAATGTTCCAGGAAGCGCCGCGGGAATGGCTGAAAAAAGTATATGTGTCTGAGAGCGGCAGCAAAATGCATGAAATGCCGTCCGACGGGACAGAATACGAAGTAGTGGACGACCGCGTGTTCCAGTCCATGTGCGACACGAAGACGCCGCAGGGTGTTTTAAGTGTGATCCGCATGCCGCATTACACCGAAGAGGAGGTGATGGACAACGGAAAGACACCGCTTCTGATGGTACTTGAGGATCTGCAGGACCCTGGAAATGTCGGAACAATCATCCGCACCGCAGAGGGCGCAGGAGTCACCGGCATCATCATGAGCCGCGGTACCGCGGATATCTTCAATCCGAAAACGATCCGCTCGACGATGGGCTCGATCTACCGTATGCCGTTTCTGATCGTCGACGATGTGGTCGGATTTGTAAAAGGCTTAAAAGCGCGGAAGATCTGTACGTACGCGGCACATCTGCACGGCGTGCATTCCTACCGCGAGGAGGATTACACAAAAGGAACGGCATTCCTGATCGGAAATGAGGGAAACGGCCTGACCGATGCAATGGCAGAGGCCGCCGAGTGCCTGATCCGTATTCCGATGGAAGGAAAAGTGGAGTCGTTAAACGCAGCGATTGCATCCGCCGTTCTCATGTATGAGGCACACGGCCAGCGCGCATAAAAGAAAGAGCGTTACCGGCTTTCTTACATTTCTCTTAACCTGCCGGAAACCTACTCGACAGAACCGGTATTTTGAGCTAAAATAGAAAGAGCAGAGTCCGGGCTGAATTTCTGTCAGTCCGGTAAAACTGTAATATTTGCCAGAAAAGCAAAAGCTGTTTTGGGAGGAAGGAAAAATGAGTGAGAAAAAAAACATCAGTAAAAAGGAGCTCCGAAGAAGAAAGCGGAAGCGTGCGCTGATGATCAAAACAGGAATTCTATGTGTTCTGCTTGTCATCTTCGGCATTGGAATCTGGGCTTTGGCCGGAGGAACAGAAAAAATCCAGCAGAAAGCACAGGAAAAAGAGGATCAGAAAACAGCAGAGGTGGACGGTTCCGTATCGTCGGACAGCACGGGAAGTGCTGAAGCGCCGACAACGAAAGCACAGATTATGGCGGAAGCCGATGCACTTGCGCAGACATACGATTACGATGGAGCCATTGAAAAGCTCCAGAGCGTAGAGGGCGCAGCAACCGACGCGGATATCATCACAAAAGTAGCAGAGTACACCAGCACGAGAGATGCCTGTGTGCGCGTCAACGTCAACGAAGTAACCCACATTTTCTATCATTCTCTTGTAGTCGATCCGCAGAAAGCGTTCTATCAGGACAACGCACAGACCGCAGGCTTCTGCCAGTGGATGACCACCGTGGATGAGTTCAACGCGATCACCCAGCAGATGTACGACAGAGGATATGTCATGGTTTCGATCAACGATCTCGTGAAAAAGACCGTAGATGATGACGGAACCGTTCATTACGAGGAAGGGGACATTTACCTGCCGGAGGGCAAGAAAGCATTCGTTCTTTCTCTGGATGACCTTTCCTATTACCACTCTTACGACGGACGCGGCATTGCCAGCAAGATGGTAGTCGGCGACGACGGAAAACCGACCTGCGAATACATTCAGGATGACGGAACTGTTGTGACCGGTGCTTACGACTGCATCCCGCTGATGGATCAGTTTATCGAAGCGCATCCGGATGCCGTATACCACAATGCGCGCGGAACCGTAGCACTGACCGGCTACGATGGAATCCTCGGATACCGCACCGACGGTGATTACAAGACGAGAGAAGATCTGACGGATGATCAGGTAGCATGGCTTGATGCACACCCGGATTTCGACTGGGATAAAGAGTGCGAGGAGGCGAAAAAAGTAGCCGATGCGATCAAAGCAGACGGCTGGACATTCGCAAGCCATACCTGGGGCCATATCCGTGTCGGCGACAAACCGATCGAGACGATCCAGGCGGATACCGAGAAATGGCTGACGTATGTTGCACCGCTCATCGGCGGAAGCGATATCATCATCTTTGCACATGGACAGGATCTTTCCGACTGGCACGATTACACGATGGACAATGAGAAGTTTGCTTACCTGAAGAGCCAGGGCTTCAATATCTACTGCAATGTGGATTCAGCGCAGTATTTCGTTCAAGTACGTGACAATTATCTGCGTATGGGACGAAGAAACTTGGACGGATACCGTTTATATCAGAATATTTATGGTGGCGGGGAGGATAAAACAAGCGATCTGTTCGATTCTCTTTCGGTATTTGATAAAGAGCGTCCGAAAGATGCATCGCTTTACGATTTAGGCTGATTTTTTCAAAGTTAGAAAACTAAAAGATCTCACAGAACTTTCTATCTATTTATAGAAGAAAGTCTGTGGGATCTTTTTTTTGAGATCCGGACTGGCTACAGGTATTTTTCCACAAGCGGAAACGGCAGCGGCCCGAGCCGGAGCAGTTTTTCATGAAAGTCTTTCAGCGAAAATGCATCATCCTCCCGTTCTTTCGTTTCTGCGAGAATCTGCGAAAACGAGAGCGATCCGACACAGTATTTCAGATAGTTCGCCGGTGTCTCGAGAATATACTGATATAAAGAGGCAGCGGCCGACGCATCCGTGATGCCGAACTGCGCCAGAAAGGCTGACGCATCCGCGAGGAGCCATCCCTGGCTGTGGATTCCGAGATCCAGCAGCGAGCAGAGGATAAGATGCACCGAGCGGTTCAGATACCAGAGACGGCAGAGCGCCTGCGTGTTTGCATCGAGATTACGTGCGGCGTAGCGGCAGGCATATGATTCAACGTAGGTTGCCCATCCTTCCACATAACCCGACGGCGCGTAGAGATGGCGGATCAGAAGCGGGTCGGAGCGCGAGAACGAGACGGTCTGGTACAGATGGCCGGGAAAGCCCTCGTGGGCAAGTGTGGAATACAGCTCGATGCCGGTCATTTCATCCGCGGGATTCAGGTAAATGGAGTTGGGTGAATTGACATCGGCGGGCGGTGTGAGATAAAAGGCGGGGCTTAAAAAATCCTTGAGGGAGTCATCCACGGTCTTTACTTCGTATGCGATACCCGAAAGAACGGGAAAATCTTCAGAAACGGCATTCTGCAGATCGGCAAGCATTTCCTCCGGCGTGGAGAACGGCAGCACGAGCGCCTGCTCGGAGAGGGAGAGCGACGGATTCTGATCGAGAATGATCTGCATTTCGGCACACTGGTCCGCAAGCTGCTGTGTTAAAAGGCGGGTCAGCTCCTCTGGTGAAGCGTCAACACCGACGCGGCTGCGGAGAAGATACGCATAGTAGGAAAGTCCGCCTTCCTGCCGGGAAAGACCGCCGGCGTTCTGTGTTCCTTTGCCGCGGAGTGAAGAAAGAGCATCGGAAAGAGAGCGGTAGGCGGGAAAAACACAGGAGATAAGGAGTTTTTCATGCGTCTGCAGACAGAGATTCCTTTCCGCCTCAGAAAACAGTGAAGACGCCTGCAGTTTATTCTGAAAAACGGTGTGGAGCAGATGGCTTTCCGGTGTATCCGCGTCGGCGAGAAAAGCACTGCACTGGCGGATAATGCCATCGACCGCAAGGTCATTCTGAAACACGCCCTGCCGGGATTTTTCCTGCTCGAGTGCGATGAGATCGGAGAAATAGCGCGGGAGATCCTGCAGAAGATGGAGGTAGTCGGCGATATCCTGCTGTGTGCGGAACGGGTACTCCGCGAGCAGAATGGGAAGCTGTGCCTGAATCCCGAGCGACGGACCGAGCGGTTCCGCAAGAAGGCTGGTGCTGCCCGGCATTTTCTCGCAGTTCAGCTCGTAGAGCAGAAGATCGAGCGTGATCTGATTTTCCGCGGAGAGGCGGTTTCGATGAAAGGATGTGAGCGTTGTTTCCACACTCTGCAGCAGGGCATCATACGAGGTGCGGTCAGGGATGGAAACCGTGCCGAACGAGGCAGTGCCGGGGGCAATTCCGCGGGAAGCCGGATCGGCGAGGGTATAGTGGAGCGTGATGGCAGAAGAGGTTACCTCGGAGTGGAACCGTTCCTCCACATACGCGGAAAACCGGCGGTTCTCACCAGGGGAAAAGAACGGGGAAAAATACCAGAACAGCAGGGCGAAAAGAAGTCCGCCGCACAGAAGCAGAGGGAACAGGATGCGGCGGTGCAGAGAAGCTGGTTTCATAGAATAGGCTCCGGTGCGGACAGTTATCATAAAGTATGTAAAAAATGCTGATTTTATGCGCTTTTTCCGTGGCCTTTCATTTGACTTTCCAAAACGGCTTTGCTATAATCAGTAACGAATGAAATAAGGGACTTTTCAGTGCGGAACGGATTTGAAAAAGAATCCGCGAAGGTAAAAGGGAATCAGGTGGAAATCCTGAGCGATCCGGTCACTGTAAGCAGGGAGTGTTAGCTGCAGAAATGCCATTGTGCGAAACGCATGAGAAGGCGCGGCTGCCGTGAAGATCTGCGAGTCAGGAAACCTGCTGGAAAGGTTAGTGAATCGCTTCCGATAAAAGCATATATATTCATGGAAAGATGTACGAAGTAAAATCGGACATCTGCTTTTTTGTCGCCATGCGTCCGAAAAAGAGCTCCGGTGGAGAAACTCTTTTGCAGAAAAAGCAGATGTCTGTTTGTCTTTTCGCAGAAAAAATGTGTCCTCAAAAACAAGATTACTTGCAGGGAGACATCATTGACGGGGACAGGCACCGCCCAGCTGCCTGAAAAAGTCAGACGGAATCCGGAGCAGATGCGCGAAGGAGATCCGAAGAAAAGGAGAAGTTATGAAAGGAAATTCAAGCAAATTTCTGGCACTGCTGCTGTCGGCGTCCATGATCATGAGCCCGACTGCCAGCGTATTAGCAGATACGCAGGAAAAAGCAGCACAGACAGAAAGCAGCGCAGCCGCAGAGGAAGCGCCGCAGAGCGAAGAAACAGCAGAGACGGCAGAACCGGAAACAACACCGGCAGAAACCGAGAGCAGTGAAAGCACTGCAGAGACTCCGGCAGAAGAGCCGACGGAAACACCGGCCGCGCCTGCAGAGGATCAGACACCGGCAGGATCTGACGAGACCGAGACACCATCCGCAGATGAGGATGCTTCGGAAGATACTGCAGAGGACACTGCAAAAGACGGTGAAGAGACTGCCGATACCACAGAAAAAGAGCCGGAAGCAGCAGATGAGACTTCCCAAGATGCTGAAAAAGAAACACCGGCAAAAGAAGAAACCAAAGATGCTGTAAAAGAGAATACCAGTCCGGCGGCAGAACAGCCGAAAACGGAAGTAAAAGAAACGACCAGAAATGAGACATCCAATACAGCCGAGAAGAAAGAAACAAAAGCAGCGGAAGCAGCAAAACCGGCAGATGGTGAGTATGAGACTTCTGCAGAAGCAACCGGAAGCATGTTCCGTGTGATTTCTTCCAGACTCATCGTAAAAGATGGAAAACTGAAAGCATCCATTCTGCTGAGTGGAACCGGCTATGATTACCTGTATACGGGAACAGCAGCAGAAGCTGCCGCAGCAGATGAAAAGAGCTGGATTGCTCCGACAGGAAGCGAAACCTATACGGATACGAAGACCGGTGCAGAAAAGACCGGATATCGTTTTGAAATTCCGGTGGAAGAGCTTGACAAACAGATGGATGTTGCCGTTCGCTCAGCCAAGAAAAAAACATGGGCTGATAAAACTGTTACGATCCACAGCACCGATGCAATCCCGACGGTAACACCGGAACCAACCGAGACTCCAAGCGAAAATCCAGGTGAGGATTCCTCGAATAAGCCAGCCAGTGTAGAAGCACCGGTTACCAAAGAGGACGGCAGCGTATTCAAAATGTTCGTCATCTCCGAGGCAACAATGATCAACAAGGGCGATAAACTCGTTCTTACACTGAAAACAAACAACGTATCATTTGATAAACTGTATCTTGGAAAGAACGATGACCTTGCAAAAACACCGGCTATCCAGGGAATGCAGGAAGCAAACGGCGGTTATTCCTTTACATTTGAAGTAGATGCGGACAAAGCCGGCACAACCGTTCCGATCGTTCTTGGAAAGAAAGACGGAACCTGGTACACCAAACAGCAGCTTTATCTTGCAGTTCCGGGAAGTAAAACACCGGAAGTAACTCCGATACCGGAGCCGACCGAGACTCCGGTCCCGACTGCAACCCCGACTCCGAGTGAGACTCCGGTTCCAGCCGCAACTCCAACTCCGGAACCGGCGAAAGTAGAAAACGGTATCTACAGCGGAACCGCGGAGACCGGCGCAGCTATGTTCAAAGTAGTCGGCGTAGAGCTGACCGTAAAAGACGGCGACATGAAAGCACGCATCACGTTAAGTGGTGTTGCCTACGATTATCTGTACATGGGAACACCGGAAGAGGCAGCTGCCGCAGACAAGAGTGCATGGATTGCAGGCGTCGGCACCGTTGATTACACAACAGCAGACGGCGAGACGAAAACAGGAATGCAGTATGATATTCCGGTAGCAGCACTCGATCAGGCACTTGTTGTTTCTTCCCATTCTGCAAAACGGGATAAATGGTATGCAAGAACCATTACTATTGCATCTTCCAGTCTGAAAAAGACCGCAGATCTTCCGGCAGATGAGACCAATAAAGTAGCAGATGGTATTTACAGTGCAGAGGCAACAACTAATGCAGCAATGTTCAAGGTAGTCGGCGTAAAACTGACCGCGAAAAACGGAAAAATGACAGCAGTTATCACCTTAAGCGGAAGCGGCTATGATTATCTGTATATGGGAACCGGAAAAGATGCGGCAGCAGAGAGCGGCGCATGGATCGCTTCCACCGGAAAAGTGGACTACACCTTAGACGGTGAAACCAAAACCGGAATGCAGTTTGAAATCCCGGTAGAGGCACTTGATCAGGAATTTGCTGTAGCAGCTCATGCAGTAAAGAGCGGCAAATGGTACGACAGAGCCATCACGATTGCATCTTCCAGCCTGAAAAAGACCGGAGACCTTCCGTCGGATGACAACAAGGGCGATACTCCGAAACCAACCCTCGTTCCGACCAAGACCCCAACCGTATCTCCATCTGAGACACCGGTTGTAAAACCGACCAGCACCCCGACTCCGGCACCGACCCAGAAACCGGCCGATACCAAACCGGAGCAGGAATCCAAATATGAGTCTGACTTAAGCGGCGGCACATCCAAAGTAGACAGTGCAACCACACTGGCAGACGGCGTTTACACACCAGACGGATTCTCCTTCTCCGGCGGATCCGGAAAGGTAACCATCTCCTGCAGCAAGATTACTGTAACGAACGGACAGGCTTATGCAACGATCGCATTCAGCAGTCCGTACTACGGATATGTAAAAGCAAACGGAAATAAATACATGGCAAATGTCAGCGGCGGAAGCAGCATCTTCACCATTCCGGTTGAGCTGAACAAGAACAATACCATCATCGGTATGACCACCAGAATGTCCGTTGCCCATGAGATTTCCTACAACATCTTCATCTCCCTGGCAGCAGCAAAGAAGGGCGGCAGCACTTCTTCCAGCACAGGATTTGTAAAAGCAGACGGAACAATCTCCACGATCAGCACCGATAACTCCAAGCTGGATACCACCGCTCCGGAGATCATGGGACTGGAATACAAAGCAGAGACAAAACTTGCTTACGCAGAGTACTTCAAGATGTATCATTACGACGAAGGCATCACCCTGCTGGAGATCGATATGACAAAAGATACCGAGCGTGATCCGGAGAAACAGACCGAGGACGACAAGAAAGCAGAAGATACCGATACCGCAGCAGCAGAGGATACCGCAGCAGCAACCGACGAGGAAGAAGCGGCAGCAGCATCCGATTCCAAAAAGACCGGCACTGAGAAAGCGAAAGATCTGACCGAAAAGACAAAAGAGCTGTACGAAGGCAATGTTGTCAAATATCTGATCGTTCCGAAAGATGTTGAGATTCCGGCAGGACTGGACAAAGATATGATCGTGATCCAGCTTCCGGTTGAGAAAGCATACGTAGCATCTGAGGATGCCCTGAAACTTCTCGATGAGCAGTTAGACGCAGCAGAGAGCATCAAAGCAGTCGGCATGGAGCAGAAAGACTGCCAGATCGAAAACATTGCAAAAGCAATGGAAGACAAAAAAATCTCCTTCGATGGAGCATTCGATGATCTGGACTACAAAGCTCTGGTAAAAGACGAAATCGACTTTGCAATTCTTCCATCTGAGTTCCTTCCGGGAAATGCAAAAGATGAGGAAGATACTGACGCAGCCGACGAGACCGCAGATACCAAAGCTGAGGATCAGAAGGACGATAAAGACGATAAGACAACGGATGAGAAAGCAGACGAAGACAAGACTACGGAAGAACTTCTGAAAGAGGAAAATGAGCGTCTGTCCGACACCGCAGAGCGTCTGGCAACCCTGACCATTCCGATGCTGGTTGACCGTTCCGCAGACGAGAAGACCGATCTTGCGAAAGCGGAGTGGTTGAAAGTCTACGGCGTGATCTTCGGATGCGAGGATCAGGCAAACGAGCTGTTCCAGCAGATAGTAAAGGCAGAAGAGAATAAATAAGTACAATAATTTGCAGCAAAAAATGAGAAAGGGCTGCTGCCATATGGCAGCGGCTTTTTCTTTAAGAAAGGAATATCAAATGACAGGAAAAAACGAAAGAAAGCTGAAAAAATGGGCCGCACTTTTTCTTGCAGCAGCGATGTCACTGACGGCCTGCGGTAGCACCGCATCAACGGGAAGCAGCACATCGTCCGCGTCGGGCACTTCGGCAGTTTCTGAGAGCAGCACATCCACAGCATCCGCAGCAGACGTTTCCGAAAGCCAGACGGAGAGCACATCCGTCTCGGAAAGTACGGCTGAAAGTGAAAGCACCTCCGAAGCCACTGCTGCGAGCAGCACCTCCGGGAGTGATACCGCATCCGCGGATGGTTTCGCAACGACAGACGATGTCAGCGACGCACCGGACATCACCGGAATCACCATCGAGAGCAAGATGGTCCTGAATTACGCCGAGTGTTTTAATGTATACTACTGCACAGACGGCTATAAACTGCTCGATGTCAAAGACGGCGCGCAGTATCTGCTCGTCCCGGACGGAAAAGAGGCGCCGGATGACCTCGATTCCGACGTAATTGTAATCCATCAGCCGCTGGAACGCATCTACATGGCAGCAACCTCTCCGATGGCGCTGTTCGATGCCATCGACTCCCTCGATACGATTCGTCTCTCCGGTGAAACCGCAGACAACTGGTACGTACAGGATGCCGTTGACGCGATGAATGCTGGAACGATGATCTTCGCCGGAAAATACAGTGAGCCGGATTACGAACTTCTGGTCAGTGAGAACTGTGATCTGGCCATTGAATCCACGATGATCCTCCATTCCCCGAAGGTACAGGAGATGATCGAGATGCTCGATATTCCGGTCTTCATCGACCGTTCCAGCTACGAATCCCAGCCTCTTGGCAGAACCGAATGGATCAAACTCTACGGTGCCATGCTGGACAAAGAGGAGGAGGCAGCCGACTTCTTTGCAAGTCAGGCAAGTGTTGTGGAAAATCTGAAGGATTTCCAGAATACCGAAAAAACGGTCGCTTTCTTCTATATTAATACGAGCGGAGCTGCCGTTGTGCGGAACCCGGAGGACTATATTTCCAACATGATCGAGCTTGGCGGTGCGCGCAACGCCTTCCGTGATCTCCAGGACGACAGCGGAAAAACATCCGTGCCGATCACGATGGAGCAGTTCTACGATACGGCCGAAGATGCGGACTACCTGATCTACAACGCAAGCATCGATTCCACCGTCAAAACCCTGGACGACCTGCTGGCAAAGGATTCCATGTTTGCCGATTACAAAGCAGTCAAAGAGGGCAACGTCTGGACAACCGAGAAATCGATGTATCAGGCAACCGATAAAATTGCACAGTTTACCAACGACATTAACCTTCTGGTAACGGGCGGCGATCCGGATCAGATGGTATTCTTAAGAAAATTATCCTGATGGAGGAACGTATGTCAGAGAAAAAAAATATGACAGGAAAAGAGAACAGTTTCCATATGGAAAACTTCCGGCGCCGTTCGCGGTATGCCGCTGTGTTTCTGGTGCTGATTCTGGCGTTCGCTGCCATCACCGTGCTGAATATCAATTCCGGAAACGTAAATATTTCGATTCCGGAAATTTTCCGGATTCTGCTGCGGCGGACCGGAGAGGGGAAAGAGTATAATATTATCTGGAAAATTCGCCTTCCGCGTATTCTGATGGCGGCAATCCTGGGCGGTGCTCTGTCCCTGTCGGGCTTCCTTTTACAGACTTTCTTTGAAAACCCGATTGCCGGTCCGTTTGTTCTTGGAATTTCCTCGGGAGCCAAAATGGTCGTGGCGCTGACCATGATCTTTTATCTGGAGTGGGCGCGCAATATCACATCTTACACGATGATTGTTGCAGCATTCTTAGGATCCCTTCTCTCCGTCGGCTTCATTCTGCTGATGTCCCGACGGATCAAAAATATGGCAGGACTTCTCGTCGGCGGTATTATGATCGGTTACATCTGCTCGGCGGTCACGGATTTTGTTGTCACCTTCGCGGAGGATTCCGATATCGTCAACCTCCACGGCTGGTCACAGGGAAGCTTCTCCGGCATGAGCTGGAGCAACGTAGCGATCTCTGCGGCTGTGATCGGCATCACCTTTGTCATCACGTTCCTGATGGCAAAACCGATCGGTGCATACCAGCTCGGTGAGGCGTATGCGCAGAGCATGGGTGTCAACATCAAAGTATTCCGCATCGCGCTGATTCTGCTTTCGAGTATTCTCTCCGCATGTGTCACCGCATTTGCCGGTCCGATTTCGTTTGTCGGCATTGCCGTCCCGTTCCTCGTCAAACAGAGCCTCGGCACATCGCGTCCGCTCGTCGTAATCCCGGGAACGTTCCTCGGCGGAGCCGTCTTCTGTATGATGTGCGACCTGATTGCGCGTATGGCGTTTGCACCGCTGGAGCTGTCCATCAGTACGGTCACATCGATCTTTGGTGCGCCGGTCGTCATTTTCATGATGCTGCGCCGGAAAAGGGGGTAAGAGAATATGAGTGGATATTATTTTCATCTGGACCACCTGACGGTCGGCTATGATAAGAAGCCGCTGATCAAAGATATCTGTATCGGCATCGAAAAAGGCGAGATCGTTACGCTGATCGGACCGAACGGTTCCGGTAAATCAACGATTCTGAAAAGCATCACCCGCCAGTTAAAGCTGGTCGGCGGAAATGTGGAGTTTGACGGGAAAAACCTGCATGAGCTTTCGTTCCGCGAGTTGTCCACGAAGATGGCCGTTGTGCTGACGGAGCGCATGAAGCCGGAGCTGATGACCTGCCACGATATCGTGGCAACGGGCCGCTATCCGTACACCGGACGGCTCGGCATGCTGACCCGCGAGGATGAGGAGAAGGTCGAGAAGGCGATGCGCGCCGTTCATGCCGAAGAGCTCGGCGGCCGCGATTTCAACGCCATCAGCGACGGCCAGCGCCAGAGAGTGCTTCTTGCGCGTGCGATCTGTCAGGAGCCGGAGGTCATCATCCTCGACGAGCCGACTTCTTTCCTCGATATCCGCCACAAGCTGGAACTGCTCGCGATTCTGCGCCGCATGGCAAAGGAGAAGGGCATCACCGTCATCATGTCGCTGCATGAGATCGATCTGGCACAGAAAATTTCAGATAAGATCATCTGCGTCAAGGGCGATGCTATTTCCCATTTCGGCGCACCGGAGACAATTTTCCGCGAGGATATCATCCGCGAACTGTACGAGATTGACAATGGTTCGTTTGACCCGTGCTTCGGAAGCATCGAGCTGCCACGGCCGGAGGGAACACCGCGCGTCTTTGTCCTCGCAGGCGGCGGAACGGGAATCCCGGTGTTCCGGAAACTGCAGAAGGAAAATGTCCCGTTTGCGGCAGGCGTTCTGTATACGAACGATATCGATTACCAGCTCGCCCGCATTCTGGCAATGGAGACGGTAACCGAAGCACCGTTCCAGGAGATCAGCGACGAGGCATTTGCCCGCGCCTGCGAGCTGATGAAGAGCTGTGAACGTGTCATCGACACCGGCGTCCCGGTGGGCATGTGCAACCGCCGGATCGAAGAGCTGAGGGCAGAAGCAAAGCGGCTTGGAAAGCTGGCAGAGTAAAACAAAGAAAAATCCAATCAAAATCTCCTGTCTGGGAACGAAACAATTGTTTTCCGAACAGGAGATTTTCTTTTTGCAGCCATTGTAAAAACAGCAAAAGAACACGAAAAATGTAATATTAAATTGTGCGAAAAATTCACACAATTCAAGTCAAAAACCAACAGAGATTGACACTTAAAAAGTCAAGTGCTTTGTAAAATCTTTTGGCGAAATAACGGTTTTCTCTGTTATGACCAAAACACGCGTTCTGATTTCGCAAGATTTAAACACATGCTTTCCACACCGTTTTTCGTGGATAATGTGGATAACTCGGTGTATAACTTGTTTTTAGGCATGTTTTCGGTGGTTAACTATGTGGATAACTTGTGGACGGGATGTTTATAAAATTGGCCCGTGTGGAAAAAAACCGGTTTCTTTGTGCAATTTCGACAAAAAGAGGTTTTAAAGTTTTGCATGACTGACATGAAAGGTTTTTCAGATTTCAGAAAATATGGAAAAACAAAAAAAGCAGGCAGTTCTCCGTACAATACGAAGAATGCCTGCTTTTGCTGTATTCTATTCGAAAGAAGCCATCAGTGGCTGATCAGATATTTCTCTACCGAAGTCACACAGTTCGCGCCGTCGGCGGCTGCCGTGATGATCTGACGGAGCTGCTTCGTGCGGACATCGCCTGCGGCGAACACGCCCGGCACGCTCGTCACACCGTCTTCGCCGGCTTTGATGTAGCCAGCCTCATCGGTTTCTACGGTGCCTGCGATCAGTGCGGAGACCGGAACGATGCCGACGGCAATAAACACGCCGTCTACCGTGATCACACCGGCTTCCCCTGTCTTTTTGTTCGTTACCTTCACGCCGGACACCATCTCGTTTCCCTCGATGGAATCCACAACCGTATCCCACACCATTTCCACATTCGGCAGTGCCAGCAGTGCATCCTGGAGAACACCGGCTGCCCGCAGTTCATCGCGGCGGTGGATCACGTAAACCTTTTTGCACGTTCTGGCAAGGAAAATCGCATCCTCCACGGCGACATCGCCGCCGCCGATAACGGCAACGGTTTTGTCTTTGAAAAATGCGCCGTCACACGTTGCACAGTAAGAGACGCCCATGCCGGAGAGTTCCTTTTCACCAGGTACATTTAACGCGCGGTGCTCCGCACCGGTGGCAAGAATGACCGTTTTGGCATGATACTCATTTTTTCTCGTGCGGACAATCTTGATCTCTTCGTCAAGAACAAGCTCCTTCACACGCTCGCGGGAAAATTCCGCGCCCATTTTTTCAGCGTGTGCGCGCAGCGTGCTTCCGAGATCCATGCCGCTGATGCCCGGAAGGCCGGGATAGTTGTCTACTTCATAGGTATTCAGCACCTGGCCGCCGCTTGCAAAGTTTGCCTCAATCGTAAGAGAGGAGAGCTTTGCACGTTTCGCATAAATCGCGGCAGAAAGACCCGCCGGGCCGGAGCCGATGATGATAACGTCGTATAAGTTTTCCATAAAAATCCTCGTTTTCGTCTGTAGTAAGCTGCCATGCAGCCATTTTTCTGAAAGTATCGTTACGGAGCCGGTGTTTCGGACGGTTCCTGACTGTCGGAAACGGAAGATGAATCTTCCGCGGAAGTTTTTTCAGCTTCTTCTTCCGGCGCTTCCGGCTGGTTGTGAACCACCTTGATGCTGCGTACCAGCTTCAGATCGTTGTCGATGCCGATTTCAGTGTAGTCCAGCTTTTCGTCATCACTATAGAATGTGTAGAGTGTCAGGTTACTATCCTCTTTTTCCGTTTTTTCTGATTTGGCATCCCCTGCCTTCGCCAGAAAATCGCTCTCGGAAGTGCCGAGCGTGATGCCGTTTGTGATTGAAATCGGAATCTTTGTCGTATCGAGATCGCCGTACAGCGAAGTAACGAAACAGTTGCGCACTGTCGTCGCCTCCGCGCCGTAATTATGTACGGTGCAGTAAAGTTTCTGACCGCCCTTTTCCAGCGTGACGTAGCCGTATTTTCCGTTTAAAACGGCCGTATCGGACTCTTTCGTATTGACGGTCCAGTCGTGGTCCAGAAGTTCACTGACCGGAACGGGAAGATGATAGAGTACATCGTCAAAGCGGACGGTCCAGTCGTTGATTTCACTGCTGTCGGCTTCCGGTGCCTGGTAGGCCTCCACTTCCGGTGTTGTGGCATCGCTGACACCATCGAGCGCTTCTGCATCAGCCGTGGTCGTAAAGTTCTGCATATCGAGGGAATACAGAATTCCCGTTTCGTTATCGAAGCCGAGCGTGATCGTCTGGTACAGCCCGTACTCATACGTGAACTGCACAGAGGTATCGGCCTCATAACGGTCCTTTGGCACACCGTAGATGCTTTCCACATCCTCCATCAGCGACTGCTGCAGGGTGACGCCGTTCGGCAGGCCGACATAGATATTCTGGCCCTCAGCGGTCGAGGTATCGATGTGAATGCCTCCGATCAGGCATTCCGCCACTGGCTTTGCCGTGGTGTCCGGATTGGCAATATCGACGGTAATCTGGTTTCCGTCCTTTTCAAAGATTTCGCCCTCTGAGAAGGATTCCGGCTGGATTTCCTTTGCGTCGTCGCCGCTGTAGACCCAGCCAAGCGCTGTAAAATCCGCGTAGGATTCCGGAATTTCGTATGTATCGCCCCAGATGGCAAGCTGAAAACTGTTCAGGTTCTTCGAGAGATCCACATCGTATTCCGGAATCTCATCGGAATCGCCGGAGGCCGCCAGATTGTCTTCGGGGTCGTCATCGTCGGTACTCTGACTGATGGTTGTGATCGGAATCGTTTCTGTTTTCTTTCCGCAGCCGCTCGTTCCTACGAGAAAAGCGGCAAATACTGCTGTTAAAACCCAACGGTATTTTTTCATCAAAACCTCCTCATAATAAATGGTTAAAAATATTTGAAAGTTACTTCATGTAAGTAACGATATCAGTTCCCCCTATTCTATCACATTCCGCTTCGTTTTCCAATGTCTGAAGCGGATTTGAGAAAAATGGTTTTTCAAAAGCGCGGTACGGAATACATATTTAGTAAGGAACTGGAAAGGGCAGAAGTCTGGGAGGAGGCTGTGTATGCGTTTTACAAAAATGCAGGGCTGCGGAAATGATTATATCTATGTAAATGCCATGGAGGAGCGGGTGGAGAGTCCGGGACGGCTGGCAAAAGCGGTAAGTGACCGCCATTTCGGCATCGGCGCGGACGGGCTGATTCTGATCGGGGCATCCAAAACAGCAGATTTTTCGATGGAAATGTACAACGCCGACGGCTCGAAGGGCGCGATGTGCGGCAACGGCATCCGCTGTGTGGGAAAATACGTGTACGAGCATGGGCTGACGAGAAAAACGACGCTGACTATCGAAACCGGCAGCGGAAACCGTGTGATTCATCTGCAGACGGGGGAGAATCCGAATGAGATCTGTCAGGTGACAGTGGAGATGGGAACGCCGGAATTCCGCGCCGCACAGATCCCTGTTGTTTCTCTGGGGGAATATGTGCTGGAGCATAAAATTACCGTGTGCGGGGAAAATTATACGATGACCTGCCTTTCGATGGGAAATCCGCATGCGGTGATTCCGGTGGAAGATGTGGAAAAAATATCCATTGCAAAGACCGGTTCCGCTTTTGAACACCTTTCCTGCTTCCCGGACCGTATCAATACAGAGTTTATCCAGACTTTAGATCAACACACAATAAAAATGAGAGTCTGGGAACGTGGGAGCGGTGAAACGCTGTCCTGCGGAACGGGAGCGTGTGCGGCAGCCGTCGCGGCGATGCTTTCCGGCTGTGTTTCGGAGGGAGAAACTGCCGTAGAACTGCGCGGCGGCAGGCTTTTCGTTACATGGGACCGGACGAAAAATAAGGTCCTTCTGACCGGCCCGGCCGAGACCGTTTTTGAAGGAACGCTTGCAGAACGAATTTGAAAAATGCAGATTTCTGTCTGCACGAAAGAGCAGTATGCAATATTCTGAAAATAAAAACTTACAGGAAATGCCTTTTCTTTTCAAAAGAAACATGCTACAATATGTGGTACCCGCTACAAGAAAAGGGTGGGGGACACACAAGATATAGTGTTTGATTTGGAGGACACCACAATGGTTTATATTATCAAAAAGGACGGCACCAAAGAAGAATTCGACGCGCAGAAGATCGTCCGTGCCGTAAATAAATCCGCACAGAGAATCCTGTATACCTTCTCACAGCAGGAGATTGACTTTATCTGTAAGTTCGCAACCGAGCACGTATATTCTCTTGGAAAGACCGAAATTCCGATCAGCGATATGCACAATATCGTGGAGGGAGCACTCGAAAAAGTAAACCCGGCTGTGGCAAAAAGCTACCGCGATTACCGCAATTACAAAACTGATTTTATCCATATGATGGACGAGGTCTACACGAAGAGCCAGTCCATCCGCTACATCGGCGACAAGAGCAATGCCAACACCGACAGCGCCCTCGTTGCAACGAAGCGAAGCCTGATTTTCAACGAGCTGAACAAAGAGCTGTACCGCAAGTTCTTCATGAACCGCAACGAGCTGCAGGCCTGTAAGGACGGCTACATCTACATCCACGACCAGTCCGCACGTCTCGATACCATGAACTGCTGTCTGTTCGATGTCGGAAACGTTTTAAAAGGCGGCTTCGAGATGGGAAATGTCTGGTACAACGAGCCGAAGACACTCGACACCGCATTTGATGTCATGGGCGATATCGTCCTCAGCACCGCTGCACAGCAGTACGGCGGCTTTACCGTGCCGGAGGTGGACAAGATCCTTGCTCCGTACGCACAGAAGAGCTACGATTACTACGTAAAAGAGTTCCTGAAATATACCGACGCATCCTGGGAGGGGGCACAGGAGAAAGCTATCGAGTATGCGATCGACAAAGTAAGAAGAGAGTGCGATCAGGGATGGCAGGGAATTGAGTATAAACTGAACACTGTCGGCTCTTCCCGCGGTGATTATCCGTTTGTTACCGTGACACTCGGTCTTGGAACGAGCATGTTCGAGAAGATGATTTCCATCTCCCTTCTCGAGGTCCACAAAAACGGACAGGGCAAGAAAGGCCACAAAAAGCCGGTGCTCTTCCCGAAAATCGTCTTCTTATATGATAAGGCAATTCACGGAGAGGGCGGCATCGCAGAAGATGTCTTCGAGGCAGGACTTGACTGTTCTTCCAAGACGATGTATCCGGACTGGCTGTCGATGAGCGGCGAGGGCTACATCGCCGAGATGTACAAGAAATACAAGAGAGTCATCAGTCCGATGGGATGCCGTGCTTTCCTTAGCCCGTGGTACGAGCGCGGAGGCATGGAGCCGGCAGATGAGAACGACAAACCGGTCTTTGTCGGACGTTTCAACATCGGAGCCGTTTCCCTTCATCTTCCGATGATCCTGGCAAAATCCCGTTCCGAGAACCGCGATTTCCACGAAGTGCTTGACTTCTACCTCGAGATGATCCGCGATCTGCACAAACGGACCTACGATTACCTCGGCGAGATGCGTGCATCCACGAACCCGCTGGCTTACTGCGAGGGAGGTTTCTACGGCGGCCACTTAAAACCGTCCGACAAGATCCGCCCGCTGTTAAAGCCGATGACCGCATCGTTCGGCATCACGGCGCTGAACGAGCTGCAGGAGCTGTACAACGGAAAATCTCTTGTTGAGGACGGACAGTTCGCACTCGATACGCTGAAATATATCAACGACAAGGTTGCCGAGTTTAAGAAAGAGGACGGCATCCTCTATGCGATCTACGGCACACCGGCAGAATCCCTGTGCGGCCTGCAGATAGAGCAGTTCCGCAAACAGTACGGCATCGTCCGCAACGTTTCGGACCGCCCGTATGTGAGCAACAGTTTCCACTGCCACGTAACCGAGGACATCACCCCGATCCAGAAACAGGATCTCGAGGGACGTTTCTGGGAGCTCTGCAACGGCGGAAAAATCCAGTACGTGCGCTATCCGGTCGGCTACAACAAAGGCGCGATCAAGACGCTGATCGAGCGTGCAATGGAGCTCGGCTACTACGAGGGCGTCAACCTGTCCCTGGCTTACTGCGATGACTGCGGCCACCAGGAACTCGACATGGATGTCTGCCCGGTCTGCGGTTCCAAGAACCTGACGAAGATTGACCGTATGAACGGCTATCTTTCCTACAGCCGTGTCCATGGCGACACACGTCTGAACGAAGCAAAGATGGCGGAAATTGCAGAGAGAAAATCCATGTAATCATCCAAGAAATAATCAATGGAACAATCAATGGAATAATCAAAAGCCTCTGAGAAAAGTCCGGTGTGAATGTGACTTTCCTCAGAGGCTTTTTGGGTATTGCATCCGGTGGAAGCTGCCGGCGGCAGGGACTGCAGATGATGTGAGAATTAATCTTCGACATCGCGGGTAATATTTCGAACCCAGATGTACTTTTTATAATGATGATAAACGGCAGGAAGCTTTACAATTTCATCGAGATTTACAATGCAGTAAACCACCATAACCGGAAGCTTCAGCCAGAATGCGGCAAGAAAGCCAAGCGGTACAGAAAAGCACCACATAGCGCCGATGTTTCCCTGCATATCAAATTTCGCATCGCCTCCGGCACAAAAGATACCGTCGAGAACGGTGGTGTTGACCGATTGTGCCATCAGGTTCAGACCGCAGAAGAGAAGCATGTACTGCAGGTACTCGGCTGCGGTATCGGAAAGTGGGGCAAAATGAACGATGGCCGGAGAAATGAGCATCAGCAGACCGCCGGTCACAATGCCGATGGCAATGGAAAGATGGCTTAAACGTCTTCCATACTCGCGGGCTTTTTCCAGCTCGTTCGCGCCGAGCAGATTTCCGATCAGAACCCCGGCACCACCGCTCACACCGCGGATCAGGCAGGAGAGAAGGCTCTTGGCAATCGAGGTGATGGAGTTTGCCGCAACGGCATCGCTTCCCATATGTCCCATGATAACGGAGTACAGAACGTAGGCAATTCCCCAGACGAGGGAGGCCGCAAGCACGGGAAGCGTGTAGCGCCAGAAGTCTTCTGAAAGTATTTTTCCTGCGGAAGAGAAGAGGCGGTTCCAGAGAATCCGTACACGCTCCGGTTTCTTTGTCTCGAGATAAGCCCAGATCAGTTCCACAACGCGGGCAGCTACCGTTGCATAAGCTGCTCCGCGGATCCCAAGTGCCGGAGCACCGCAAAGACCGTAGATGAGGATGGCATTTAAAATGATGTTCAGTACAACCGCAGTGGAACTGATGCGGGAGCTGACTGCTGCATGACCGGTGTTTTTCAGCAGGATCAGATAGACCTGCGAAATACCGCAGAGTACGTAGGAGAGTGCAACAGCGCGTAAATACTGGCTTCCGCTTGCAACCAGGGCCGCATCATTTGTAAAGATGCGCATCAGCATTTCAGGACAGAAACCGGCAAGGATGGTAAACAGGCCGGAGAACAGCAGGTTGGTGCGAAGTGCGATCGGAATCACTTTTTCGATCGAAGCGGCATCCTGTTTCCCCCAGTACTGCGCTGCCATAATACCGGCGCCCGCCGCGATGCCTGAGATAAAAAGGCTCAAAACAAACTGCACCTGCCCGGCCAGCGAAACAGCAGACAACGAAGTCTGATCAATCCAGCCCAGCATGATCGCATCCGTTGCGCTGACGAGAGCCAGCATAAAATTCTGGATCGCAATCGGAAGGACGAGGAGTTTTAGTTTCTGGTAAAATTCATCCTTAAAATTTATTCGTGTTTTCATAAAAATTCCCCCAAAGTATAAATAGTAGTTTCTGCTGTATTATAGCGGAAAGAAAATGGGAAAACAATGGCTAAAACAAGCTATTTTCTGGTCAATGTTGACATTCTCTGTATAATATAGAAGAAAAAGAACTTTTCCGGTGCCCGTGTCCGGTACGCCGGAAAGCGGAGAAGAAGTTTGATCAGAAAATCAGGTTTCCTTCAGCAGAAACTCCAGGATTTCTGCTATCAGAATAAATATGCCGGCAGCGGCTGTCTTTATAAAATCCAGAAATCCATGCAGGAGCTGGAGAAGCTTTTGAAAAAGAAAGACAAGAAACGGAAGTAGGTTCGGCTGCCATTGGAGCCGTCGTCGAAACAAACGGAAATATACGAAAAAATTGTGAAATTTAATAGAATTATAAGACCTGTTTTCGCTGTTTTTAACAAAAGTAAAGAAACAGTGAAAAAAAGGTTGCTTTTTTCGGCAGAATCCTTTATAATCTTATTTGTGTTCAGCGAGTGGATCATTCAATGAAACACAGAAAAACAAAAGTAAGCGCCTTTAGCTCAGTTGGTAGAGCAGTAGACTCTTAATCTATTTGTCCAGGGTTCGAGTCCCTGAAGGCGCATCAAAAGCACTGTTTTTGCAGACCTGAGAGCTGCGGGGACGGTGTTTTTCTTGTTTTACGGGCGGAATACCGAAAATCTACGTATCAACTTTTCCTATCATCATAGCATCTCCAAATGAGAAAAACCGGCAGCAGAGGGATCCTTTCTGACATGGATCTTTCCGCTGCCGGTTTTGTCTTTCAGAGCAAAAAATTTAGTAGTTCTTCAGCCCGTTCGCCGAATCAATAATGATCTGGCAGCCCGGCTGAACATTTTTCAGAATCGTGATCATCTGGTCTTCCGGGACAGAAATGCATCCGCCGGTCGGACGGTTTGCACTGCAGTGCAGGAGTATTGGAAGCGTAATCCGATAACCTACCGTCTTTCGACAGGCGGTAGGTTTTTTGCGGTATAGAGGTAAGATTATAGGCTATGGTGATCCTGAACTTATCGTCCGGTTCATCCCATACAGTCACAGAATTTACGAACAGATCAATCACGGTCTGGCAGAACTCTTCATCATTGATATCTCCTTCACGGAACTTCTCTAACCAAAAGATTACCTGCTCTTTATCAATATAGACTTGGTGTGCCATTTCCTTTTTAAGCTGCACTTCCATGTCCTTCTTCTCAGTTTCAAGTTCTCCCATACGCTTTACAAGCATATCCGGGGCAGACCCGGTTTCAATAGCTTTCAGCAGATTGTTCAGAGACACGTCAACCTGTCTGATCCGGTCACGGATCACAGGGATGGGTGAATCACTCTCAATCTCTTGCTTGTTTCGATCACAGGCAATGGTAGCAATCTTCTCAATATATTCATCGGTCAGGAATGACATTGCGTCCTGTGCCACCAGTCTTTCAATCAAGTTCTTTTCCATGTTCCGCTTATTACATTGTTTATCCAGATTCTTTTTCCCATAGCACCGATAATACAAATAGCCCTGTGAGTTGCCGTCAGCGTTCATGGCACTGCCACAGTGTCCGCAAAATAGTTTCCCTGTCAGAAGGTAAGTATGTCTTGCCTTATTTCTGGCAGGGGCTTTCTTTATCTTACCGATTCTCACCTGTACTCTGTCCCACAAGTCCTTATCAATGATCGGTGGGATAACATCTTCTGCCCGGTAGTCATGGTACTTGTAAACCCCTATGTATTTCTCATTACGGAAAATCTTGGTGAAACTGCTCTTACCGAAGCGTGTTCCCTTGGAAGTCTTGTACCCACGGTTATTAAATGTCCTGCATATCTCTGCTACGGACTCACCGTCTGCATACATCTGAAAGGCTTCCCGGACAATAGGAGCAGTGGTTTCATCAATCACCAGTTTCTTATCCACCGTCTTGTACCCCAGAGGGATAGCCCCTCCGATGGAGTTATGCTTCATGGCTGATTCTCTCATGCCACGGTTGATTTTCTGTGAGAGTTCTGCACTGTAGAACTCTGCCATACCTTCAAGTACAGATTCCAGAATGATACCTTCGGGATCGTTGCTGATGTTTTCTGTGGCTGAGATAAGCTGCACACCGTTTCTCTTCAAGCGGTATTTATAATTGGCTGAGTCATACCGGGATCGGGCAAAGCGGTCAAGTTTGTAGACGATGACTGCATCGAAGTTCCCCTTCTCTGAGTCCTTAATCATTTTCAAGAACTGGACTCTCTTCTCTATGTCCTTACTGGCAGAAGTGGCACGGTCAATATACATCTCTACGATTCTGATATTGTGTCTCTTGCAGAAATCTTGGCAGACGTGCATCTGACCTTCTATGGACTGTTCAGTTTGGCTGCTGCTTGAATATCGTAGATATAGACAAGCAGTCTTAATCTCTTCGTACATGGTTCTTCCTCCATTCTTCAATGCTTATTATCCTGCAATGATAGTTTCCCCTTTTGCATCTTTTTCATTCATACAGACTTGGATGATTGCAGCTTGTCCTTTTACGTCTGCCGATCTGTATGCTTCTAATAGAAGATTTTCCATATCAGTCAGATTAGATATAGGGCGTTTTCCTGTTAGAAAATATTCTATTGTAGTGTTGAAATATAAAGCAACCTGATAAAGTTTGTCTGCTTTAGGTATGCTATTTTTCCACTTAGATATAGTACCGTTACCAAAACCACAGGCTTTTTCAACGCTCTTAATATCAGTGTTTGCTTCATTTACAAGCATTTCTACATAATCATATACGGTCATAGTGTACCTCCTAAAAATAATATTAGAAAAGTTTCTATTACCCTATTGACAATTAGAAAGTTTTCGATTATACTAGGTCTTGTCAACAAGAGTTGTTTACAAAATAGGGTAAAGAAAACAAGCCCTCCGGGGATTTAATTTTGCCCCTGACGGTTTTCAATGGTTATATTGGTTCGACACCCATATTATAACCTTTGAAGAGTATTTTGTCAACTTTAGTTGATACGCAAAATCAACGAAAGGAGGTACACGACATGGCAGAACGTGAGGACATTCGTAGCCGACTTAAAAAGCACCAGTTGACTCAGGTGTGGCTTATCAATCAGTTAGGTCTTAGAGGGATCGTTACTGATAAGACGGAAATGAGTTCCGTACTTGCCGGGACACGAAGTGGCAGTAAGGCAGATGCAATCATCGAATTGTCTCACGACATTCTTGATAAGTACGAAGAAGGTTCTGTTCTTGTTAAGGAGTGATGATGGCAGTTCCTACGATGGAAGAAAGTGCTTTGTGTTCCCAGTTGATTGAGAGAGTCAAAGACTACTTCCAGTCAGCGGAACACAAGAAAGAGTTTGAAGAATGGTACAAGGCAAAGTACCACAAAGATTATGAATGGAGGAATTAACCATGAAAGAAGAAAACATTGGTGTATTAAGTGCAGGTGAGCGTTTCGGCTTCAAGGGTTTTGAATGGATCGTCCTTGACAACAACGTGGATGGTGGTGTTCTGGCAATCATGACATCTGCTTGGAACAACGAAGAGTATAGCTTCGATGATGACGGCTGCAACAACTACGCAAAGTCAAGCCTGCGTAGAAAGCTGCTCAATGAACTGCTTCCTGTGTTGGGTGAGGATAATCTTATTCCTCATGAGGTTGACTTGGTAGCTGATAACGGAGATGACCGTTACGGCACAGTCACAGATAGAGTTTTCATCCTGAGTTGTGATGAATACAGAAAGTACCGTAAGCACGTTCCGCTGCTTCCTGAATGGATGTGGACTTGCACACCTTGGTATATCACAGACACCGGGTACGGTAACGTCGTTCGCGACGTGGGTACGGACGGTCTTCTGAGCGGCAACTATGCGAGCGACAGCGGTGGGGTTGCCCCGGCTTGTGTATTCAATCCGAAGAATCTTAAATTGCACCGTCAGGTGCAAATGGTGGAAGCGTAATGTCCACCAACAGTAACAAGAAAAATGGAAACCACTTTGAGGAAGAGTTTTGTGAACTGCTTGCTTTACATGGTTTCTGGGCACACAACATGGCACAGAATCAGGTAGGACAGCCCGCAGATGTGATTGCGGTTAAGAATGGTATCCCGGTCTTGATTGACTGCAAGGAATGTGAAACCAACCGCTTCCCATTATCCCGGATTGAAGGTAATCAGGAAGGGGCAATGACACTGTGGAAGCAGACAGGGAATGAGCATTGTTACTTTGCTATGAAGTTGAAAGACGGACGCATTTACATGGTGTCCTTTGATGAACTCATGTTGAGACAGCTTTACGGTGAGGGAACAATCACTGAAAAGGAATTTCCTCAGTACAAGACTTTTCGACAGTGGGTGGAGGAATTTGAATGATTACGGAAATCGGATCACGATTACGAATCACGAACCCTTCACCGGACATGGTTGACTGGTGTAAAAAGCATTTAGAAATACCGAACCCGGAATATCAGAAGAAAGCCAGAATGAATCTCTGGTTGGGAGATACACCCCGAACCCTTGTAATGTATGAGGTTGACGGTGACTCAGTAATCATCCCGTTTGGGTGCTTACGATCAATCCTCCCGCTTCTGGAAGGGGACGTGAAGAAACTCTTTGCCAAACAGGTAAAGGTAGATTATAAGGGAGCGAAAGTACCGCTGTATGACTATCAGGAGGAAGCTGTAGGGGCAATGATTATCAATCATTACGGAATCTTACAGTCACCTGCCGGGTCAGGTAAGACGCAGATCGGCATAGCCCTTGCGTGTGCCATGCAGCTTAAAACACTTTGGCTTACCCATACAAAAGACCTGCTGACCCAGAGCAAGAACAGGGCAGCACAGTATATTGACAAGTCACTTCTGGGGACTATCACGGAAGGAAAAGTCAATATCGGAGAGACAATGACCTTTGCAACCATCCAAACGATGTGCAAGGTTGACTTGGATCAGTACCGTGACACATGGGACTGCATCATTGTAGATGAATGTCATCGGGTAGCCGGGACACCTACAGCAGTAACCCAGTTCAGTAAGGTGCTGAACACACTCAGGGCAAGACATAAATATGGATTGTCCGCAACCGTCCATAGGGCAGACGGACTGATAAAGGCTACATACGCTATGTTGGGACACGTTATCTACACAGTCCCGGATGAAGCTGTAAAGTCCAGAGTCATGACGGTAGATGTACAGCCGAAAGGTACAGGCGTGAAACTTGATTCTGCGTTTCTGAACAGTGATGGAACGATCAACTATTGCAAGATGATTACATACCTTACTTCTCATACAGACAGGAATCAGCTTATCATGAATGACCTTATAGGAAACCGGGAGCATTACAACCTGATCCTCTCCGAGAGAGTGGATCATCTGAAACTTTTGTATGAAGGACTACCCCCGGACTTGAAATCACAAGCTGCTGTAATTGATGGCAGCATGACAACTAAGAAGAAGAAAGCAGAGCGTGAGCAGGCTATTGAGGACATGAGGACAGGCAAGAAACGATACTTGTTTGCATCGTACTCACTGGCAAAAGAGGGGCTTGATATCCCACGGTTGGACAGGTTATATCTGACAACCCCTCAGAAGGACTATGCGGTGATTGTTCAGAGTGTTGGACGTATCGCACGAACCTTTGAAGGGAAGGATCAGCCGATTGCTTATGATTATGTAGACTTCATCCGGTCACTGGAAAAATCGTTTAAGAAACGATGCACCAGTTACCGAAAATGTAACTGTAGGATTTTGGAAGGAGAATAACCATGAAGAATAAAATTTTGAAAGCTATAGCTTGGGCGGTTAGCCTTGTATGGATTGTGTCAGCTTGTCTTATTGATTCAGATTCATGGATTCCCTTCATCGTGTGTGTAATCTGTGAAATCTATATGGTGTTATTCTCCTACGCAAATGATTGGTTTGGAGATTACCCTTATGAAGATTAGTGAAGAAAGTGCAAGACACCTTGATACAGCCATTCTTCTGATGGAAGGAGTCAAGGAAAGTCTGAGTGCCGAACCCGATAAATGGGGATGTATTCCACCAGAACATTCAAGAGAGTCTATCCATCGTAGATGTGTGCAGGCACGACAAGAACTCCTGCAAGTGCAAAAGGCTCTAAGGTAGGTGATCTCATGGTTGAGGGAACATACATATTCGACTGTGAGGTATTCGCTTATGACTGGCTCTTTGATTTTAAAGATGTTATCACAGGCGAACACATCTCCATCTGGAACGACAACGATGCTGTAATAGCATTTATGGAACGTGACCCGTTCTTAGGCGGGTTCAACAATAAGCACTACGATAATTTCATACTAAAGGCAGTCATGTGTGGCTTCACACCGGAAGAGGTAAAGAAAGTCAATGATCTTATCATTCAGGAAGAGTTAAGTGGATGGGATATCCCATCACTGAAAGAGTACAGAGTATTCTTTGACAGCTTTGACCTGAGAGATGATTGTCAGGATGGAATCTCACTGAAAGCTATTGAAGCACACCTTGGAATACCGATTGAGGAAACAGGGGTTGACTTCAACATTGACCGTCCTCTGACGGAAAGTGAGAGAAGAAGGACTGAATACTACTGCCGATATGACGTAGATGCTACAGAAATTCTCTGGAAACTGAGACAAGGATATCTGGATAACAAAGTTGCTGTAGGAGCGAAGAGAGGTCTGACAGACCGTAAGGCAATGTACATGACAAATGCCAAACTGACAAGCGTGTACCTGCAAGCTGAGAAACCGGAGAAACCTTGGACAGATGAAAGGAATTACCAATACCCGGATAAGCTGCTTCGGCAGTATATTCCGCAGGAAATATTTGATTTCTTTGATCGCCTGCATGATCCGAACGTACCGGACATTGACCTGTTTGGTGGTTACGATCAATACGGCAGGAAGATCAAGGGTGCAAGCATTAAATTTAGGATAGGTGATTGTGTTTGCACGATAGCCTACGGAGGGATTCATGGAGCAATCCCGAACTATGTAGAGGTAGCAACGGAAAACCGTTCAATCCGAAACAAGGACGTAGGTAGTTACTATCCACATCTCATGACTATACCTCTTTCGGCAGGACAGCAGTATGGATTCTGTAGCAGGAACATACCGTCACCTCAGATTTTCGTGGATATGTTGGAAGAGAGAATGAAAGCGAAGAAAGCCGGGGACAAGAAAACTGCAAATGCCCTGAAACTGGTAGCAAACACCTCTTACGGTGCAATGCTTAATGGTAAAAACGGAATTTCCTATAACGATCTTTATGATCCTCTCATGGGACGTTCAGTGTGTATTACCGGGCAGCTACTTCTTCTGGAACTGTCAATGCACCTTGTAGCAGAGTGTCCTACCTTGAAAATCATTCAGCTTAACACGGATGGTATCATGGTAAGTTTTGACAAGTCTGACGAAGCAAAATGGCAGGAGATCACGCAGGAGTGGCAGGACAGAACAGGCTTTGAACTGGAAGAAGATTTCATTCAGAAGATTGTCCAGAGAGATGTAAACAATTATGTAGAAGTACCTGTAGGTGACGGCAAACCGAAGGTCAAGGGTGGCAATCTGGTAAGAGGGATCTTAACCAATGCAAACATTGACTTTACGACAATGGGCTTACCTGCATGGGACAACATGAGTGGCGGTGCTTGGAATATCAATAACAATGCCTGCATCGTGGCTACAGCAATGAAAGAGTATTTTGTGAACGGGACTCTACCGGAAGAAACCGTTGCGGCAAGCAATAATATCCTTGATTTTCAGGTGATAGCGAAAGTCGGAGGTAAATATTCTGGATGCTACCAGTTAATAGGTGGTGAGAAAGTTCCGGTACAGAAGGTCAATCGTGTGTACGCCTGCAAGAACAAAGGTTATGGAAAGATTTACAAGACCCACGCCACTACCGGAAAGGACGCAAAAGTTCCCAGTCTGCCAGATCACTGCATAGTAGATAACAATAATGAGTTGTCCATAGACGTTGTGGATAGAGAATGGTATGTCAAACTGGCAAAGGAACAGATACGGAAGTTTTTAGGTGTGAAAGCACCACGGAAGAATACCAGAAAAATAAATTCGCTAAAGAAAAAGTCATTAGCGTTGTTCAATTAAGGAGGACAAGAACATGGAAAGTTCAGCAAAAAAAATGGTAACAGTTGAAGAGTTTGACGCAGCAGTAAAGCAGGTTATTCACGATCAGGTGAGTGATCCGAAACTGGATGGAATGGGAAAACTGCTCATTCCGCTGACAGGTGCGATTTTCGCAAAAGATGTTAAGAAGATTCTGTTCGGGGAAACCGAAGAAAATAAGGAGGACTAAGACTATGAGATATCATGAAGTGAGCAAAGCTATGGATGAAGGTAAGAAGATCAAACTGAAAGAATGGGATAATGCCTACTGGTATAAGAAGGGCAATATCATTATCAACCATGACGAAGATGGTCTTGAATGTGATGCAAGAGAACTCTTCCCCTTTGATTTAATGTGGGTAGCAAATGGTGACTGGGAGATCGTTGCTGAGAAGCTGACTCCGATGGATTTCAAGGAAGCGTTCAAGCTGATGAAGCAGGGCTATCCAGTGAAACTTCCGTCTTGGGGTGGTTACTGGTACTGGGATGCTGCGAAAGAAACTATCGTGATGCACACGAAGGATGGCAGAGAACTGGATATTCGTGAAACTAAGAGAGTTGAATATACCACTCTGAACATTCTTTCCGATGAATGGGTACTTGCAAGCACTAAGAACTGCCCTGCAATGGGTGGCGAAGCTACTTTCTCCTTCGGAGAAGCAATCAAGTATCTGAAACGTGGACACAAGGTAGCCCGTAAAGGATGGAACGGCAAGAAGCAGTACATTCAGCTTGCAAGCGGAATCTCTTACAAAGCACCTACCGGAGATATCGTGAACTGTGAGCATGATGCAATCGGTAATATGGCGGTAGCTTTTGTCGGAACTTCCGGTGTGCAGATGGGTTGGCTTGCTTCTCAGGCAGATATGCTTGCTGATGACTGGGTATTCGCAGAGTAAGGAGGATCGGCTATGTTTTATCTGTTAGGAGTTATCATCGGGCTTGTAATCAGTTTTCTAATTACTGCCCTGCTGATCTGGATTCTGGCAATGTGTTTTGGTTTCCTGTTCACTTGGAAATTGGCACTGGGAATCTGGGTTATCTATCTGATTATCAAGAGCATTTTTACAAGAAATTAAGGAGGATCAATAACAATGGCAAACATTTATGAAGGTATGAACGTGAGACAGAAACTTGCAAAGGCAAGATTACAGTTCCTTAACCAGAAGGTTAAGAAGTCCGGTAAGAATATGCACTTGGAGTTCAAGTATTTTGAGTTGGAGGATATTGTACCTCCTGCAATCAGAATCTTTGCCCGTGTGGGACTTACCACTGACATTGACTTCACCGATGAAAACGGTGCTGTCATGAGAGTGTACAACACTGACAACTCTGAGGAAGCACCTATTGAGTTCCGTGTACCGTACCGTGAGGTTAAGCCTATCGTAAGCAATGCGGGTAAGGAAGTAACCAATCCGATGCAGGCACTTGGTTCATCCATTACATACCTCAGACGTTATCTCTGGATGGCAGTTCTGGATATCACTGAACCGGATGACATTGACGCTACGCTTGGTTCTGAACAGGAAGAGGAAGAACCGGAGATTGAAGCACCGAACCCTGAGAAAGCAAAGACCGAGAAGAAGTCTCAGAAGAAATCGAAAGCCCCGGCTACACCTGCGGAACGCAAGGAAGCGAAGGAAACTCTGACCGACACTGAGGGACAGGCAGATGACTTGCAGATCACGGCACTGAAAAATGCCTGCAAGGAACTGATGGAGAAAGACCCGGATCAGGAGGACTTCGTTCAGCAGATTGCAATGAAAACCAACGGTTTCACTCAGGTAACACGTTCTCAGTGTGAGCAGCTTATCAAAAATCTTGGTGAGATGATCGCAGCTTACAAGACGGAGGGCTAATATATGTCGGACAATGTAAATCATCCATCCCACTACGAAACCGGGAAGTTTGAGTGCATTGACGTGATGGTAGAGACTCAGGGTGTGCAGGCAACGAAGGATTTCTGTGTGTGCAATGCTTTGAAGTACATCTACCGTCACAGACGGAAAAACGGTCTGGAAGATATTCAGAAAGCTATCTGGTATCTGAATAAAGCCGTAGAGTTGGATGGACAAATTAAGGAACTGATTGACTGTAGAACAATCGGGGAAAGCGAACCCCGTTACATGGAGGACAGAAGTAATGAGGAAATTTAAGAGAATGATCGCAAGAGCAAATATGAAACGTGCAGGATATACCCGTCTGAATAAGAAGGGTGGGGACGGAAGAAGCACTTTCGCAAAGCTGTGGAAGCAGTACATTTAAGAAGGGAGTCATAGAGATGACGAAAAGACAACTCATTAAGTGGTTGGAAGCAAAAAGAGAAGAAGCTATAGGAGAGGTATGCAGTCAGGCTACTGAAACCCTTAACTCCTATTATGCAGACAGAAACGCAAAGATTGAACTTGAAGAAACTGCTTCGGAAATTGCTGATCTTATGAAAAAGGCATCTGATAAAGTAGATGCTTTTAAGGCAAAGGTGAAAGCGTCTTATCCTGACGCTGATATTACAGGAGGATATTACGGATCGGTTACATATAAATTAAACAATTTGAGTTCAAAATATGAAATCCGTGAAGGTTTGCTTAAAGAATTTGAAGATATGCGAACACCTCTGGTTAAGTCGATCATTGCCAGAAAGAATGAGTTAATCTCAGGTATCAAGAGTAATTACACCAATGTAATTGCAAATGTCCAGAATATGAAAAATGCGAAACTGGCAATAGAGTATCTCACAGATTTAGGGTTTGATTTAACTTCATTGATTGAAGAAGATAAGAACCCGGTAACTACGGCTTTAGCTGTAGAAGTAGATACAAGATTCTTGTTTATAGGAGGTAAGAAAAATGAAGTGGAATGACGATAAAACCATTACTATTACACCACCTGCAAAACCGAAGAAGATCACAGGTACACGATTTGCAGCAATCATGGGTCTGAATAAGTGGACAAGCCCGTTCAATGCGTGGTGTGCAATCACCCGAACCTATGAAGAACCGTTTGAGGACACGATCTACACTATCGCAGGTAAGACGATTGAGCCGAAGCAGGCAGAGTACATGAAAACTGCATACTTCATGAGCAATCTGATTACACCTACGGATGTGTACGGTGAGGACTACTTCAAGAAAACGTGGGGAGATTTCTTCCGTGATACACCGATCTTTGGTGGTATGTGGGACTACCTGCTTGTGGACAAGGAAGGTAAGCCGCAAACGGTACTGGAAATGAAAACTACGAAGAGGTCTGAGGACTGGGTGGAAGATGTGCCTGAGTATTATGCTTTACAGGCTGCACTTTACGCCTACCTGCTTGGGGTTGATGACGTAATCATGGTGTGTTCGGTTCTGGGTGAAAAGGACTACGATGACCCGGCAGCTTATGAGTGCAAAGCTGAGAACACTTTCGTTCGTCCGTTCAAGGTGTCTGAGAGATATCCGAACATGAAGAAAACCATCACTCAGGTTAAGAAGTGGTGGAAAACTCATGTAGAGGGTGGCGTATCTCCGAAGTACGATGAAAAAGCTGACGCTGACATTCTGAAAGTGCTGAGAGATAACAACCTCTCCCCTGACTCTGATCTGGACGCAATGGTGAAGGAAGCCGAAGGGCTTATGCTTCACATCGAAGAGGTAAATGCAACCGTAGCTGACGATGAAAAGCGTCTGAAAAAGCTGAAAGAACTGATTAAGGAAGCAAGTATGAGTCAGTTCAAGCCGGGTGATAAGACTGTTACGATCACAGGCGGCAGCTATGATTTTATAACGACTGTCAGCATGAAGAAGAAACAGGACTTCGATACGGAAGCAATGGAGAAAGACGGTGTGCTTGCTAAGTACATGACTGAGACTGAAAAGCCTGAGTACCGTTTCACTCCGAAGAAGAGGAAGGATTGATATGGGGAAACACGTTATAAGTGATTTATGGCAAATGCAATCACTTCCTCTGGAAGCCAAAATCAGGATGACTAAATACAGAATCCGTCAATGGGTTGAGTATTACGGAGAGGATGGCGTATATGTCAGCTTCTCTGGTGGAAAAGACAGTACCGTACTGTTGGACTTGGTACGGCAAATGTACCCGAATGTGACGGCTGTATTCGTAGATACAGGTTTGGAATATCCTGAAATCAGAGAGTTTGTCAAAACTTTCAGTAATGTAGTATGGCTTAAACCGAAGAAAAACTTCAAGCAGGTTATCACCGAATATGGCTATCCTTTCATTTCTAAAGAAGTCTCTGACAAGGTGGACGGGGCAAGAAAATATATGCAAGCCTTGAATGACGCTCAGTCGAGAGAGAGAGAGAGAGTCGGACGGTACGTTATGCTTGGGGAATAGCAGACCTTCTGGGGATAGACCGAAGAGGGGAAGCAAAAGAGAGTCCAGAGTATCTAAGTCTGAAAATGGGGATTATCCCTAGTGAGACTTCACGATATCAGCAAGTAGTGGGTACATACAAAAATAAAGACGGTTCAGTGTCAAAATATTGTATGCCACGCTACAAATTCTTTTTAGAAGCACCTTTCAATCTTTCAGCTTCATGTTGCAGGATCATGAAAAAGCCACCAGTTCACTCATACGGACGAAAGACACATAAGAAACCAATGACTGCACAGATGGCAAGTGAAAGTAGATTAAGGACAGCACAATGGTTGAAAAACGGATGTAACGGCTTTGAGATGACTTCTCCTATATCTAATCCTATGAGTTTTTGGACTGAACAGGACGTTCTTCTCTACATTGAGTTGAACACAGACAGAATGTGCCGGGATAGAATAAATTGTCACGAAAAAGTTATGTGGTACGGTAGCAGGATCGTTTCAAGAGAGACAGGAGCAACGATTGAAAGTATAGAATATTATAGATCGATCTGCTCAGTTTACGGAGATATCGTGACCGAACCATCGGACTGTGATTATGAATTTACTGAACGCAGTGAGATTTTCGACAAAGATAGACCGCTTCTCAAAACTACAGGATGCAGCCGAACCGGATGTATGTTTTGTGGATACGGCTGTCACCTTGAAAAATCACCTACCCGGTTTGAACAAATGAAAGAAACTCATCCGAAGCAGTACGCATATATCATGAAGCCTGTGGAAGAGGGCGGGTTAGGATATAAAGACGTTATAGACTGGATCAACCAACACGGAAACATGGATATCAAATACTAATTTGATATAGATATTACATTTTAAGGAGGACTATTACAATGGCAAAGATTGGACTTACAGAGGGATTTACACTGATCCCGGAAGGAACTCATGTATTCAAGATTACTGAGGTCAACTACAAAGAGGACTTCGGTAAGATGGAGGTCGTTATGCAGACCGCAAAGGGTCAGAAGCATATCGAGAGATTTTCTCTCCTGAACCAAAACGGTGAACCGAATCAGGGTGGACTTAATGCGTTCAGCTATTTTGCTAAAACAGCACTGGATGACTTCACTGTGAAGGATATTGACGATCAGGAGTTGGTTGGACACTTCATCCGCTGCGAAGTTGAACATGAGGAAGTCGAAAGTAACAAGACACCGGGCAAGATGCTCAAATTCGTGAGACTGGGTGACAAGGAAGCCGCTGACGGATTTGACGAAGAGGAAGCTGCCCCGGCTGCACCGAAGCAGCAGAGCAAGCCTGCTAAGACTGAACCTGCAAAGCAGGAAGGTAAGAAGCCTGCGGGATTTGACCTTAACAGTCTGCTTGGTTAAGTAAGTGACCTACGGAGAGGGAGAGATATTATCTCAAACTCTCCAATGGTTATATCAAAATATTCTCAAAACGGAGGATTGAAGATGAACACGAACGAAAGAATTAAGATTTTCAAGTCCCTGATGGGTCAGGTGTATCGTAAGGAAGATGTGGACTACTTTGTAGCCATTCTCAGACGGATGGGTTACTTTACCGCCCCTGCTTCTACGAAGTATCACGGGAACTATGAAGGTGGTCTGTTCGATCATTCTCTTGAAGTGACTAAGAGTCTGCTGCATCTTACCAAACATCTGAAACTTCACTGGAACAGCAGGAAGAGTCCTTATTTTGTAGGAATGTTCCACGATCTCTGCAAGTGTGACAATTACATTCATAACGGAGATGGAACGTACAGCTACAATCCGAATGTCACCATTTCCGGTCATGCGGAGAAATCTCTGGTACTTCTGGAAGCGAATGACATTGGTGTGAATGAGGAAGAGGAAGCGTGTATCAGATGGCACATGGGAGCGTTCGATGACAAGGAAAACTGGGACAAGTACGGAAAAGCTATTGAAAAATTTCCCAACGTCCTGTGGACTCACACGGCAGACATGATGGCTGCCAGAATCAAAGGTATTTAAGGAGGAAGCATTATGGGAGCAATTATCGCAGCTTTTATTATCGGTCTACTTCTGGGAGTTGTACTGATTATCTGTATTGCACTGGCTTGTGCAGCTAAATCCGGTGACAATGCACCGACTAAAGAAGAGTGGAAGAAGGATTAAATCATGACAGGTAAAGAGTATCAGGAACTTGCAATCAGAACTTGCAGTATTCCTTACGATCAGAAAGAAGATAGACTGTTTCATGCAGTGTTCGGTCTGAACAGTGAAGCAGGAGAGGTTGCAGGAATCTTGCAGAAGAAATATCAGGGACATGAAGTGAACCTTGAACACATGGAAAAGGAACTTGGTGACTGTCTCTGGATGATCGCAGAAGCGTGTAATGCACTGGGAACGGACATTGATACAGTCATGCAGATGAACATTGACAAGCTGAAAGCCCGTTACCCGGAAGGGTTTACAGTAGAAAATTCTCTGCATCGTAAGCCGGGAGATATCTAATGAGATATCACAACATTACTCAGGATGACATGAACAACGGTGACGGACTCCGGGTAGTCCTCTGGGTGGCAGGATGTGAACACCATTGCAAAGGGTGTCAGAATCCTGTTACATGGAATCCTGATGACGGTTTGGTGTTTGATAAGAGAGCATTTAATGAAATCATGAAAGCACTGGAAAAACCGTATGTAGCAGGTATTACTTTCTCCGGTGGTGATCCGCTGCACCCGCAGAACCGTGGAGCAGTATTCTCCATCATGAAAGCAGTACAGAAAAGATTTCCGAAGAAAACGATATGGGTCTACACCGGGTACACATGGGAACAGATTCTTGCAAACAAATATCTGCTTGCAGTAGTCAAGTATGCAGATGTACTGGTGGATGGACGCTTTGAAGAAGAGTTGAAGGATGTTAATTATCACTGGGCGGGCAGCACCAACCAGAGGGTTATTGACGTACAAAAATCATTACAGAAGGGAGAAGTGGTCTTACATGAGAGTGATTAAGAAGGACGGAACACTGGAAGAGTTTGACGGTGAGAAGATCATAAACGCTGTCAATAAGTCCGCTTCCAGAGTCATGATTACACTGGATGACACAGCATTTCATGAAATTGTTGGGGCGGTACTGGCAGTGATTAAAGAGAAAGGTCTTACTGATATCCCGGTTGCCGTGATGCACAACATTGTGGAACAGGTGCTTGATAAGTACGATCCACGGATTGCTACATCCTATCGTAACTACAGGAACTATAAACAGGACTTTGTTCATGTACTGGACAAGGTATTCCAGAAATCACAGGTTGTCAGATTTCAGGGGGATAAAGAGAACGCAAACACAGACTCAGCACTGGTGGCTACAAAGCGTTGCCTGATCTTTAATGAACTGAATAAGCGTCTGTACCGTAAGTTCTTCATGACTCAGGAAGAGTTGCAGGCTTGCCGGGACGGTTATATTTACATTCACGATCAGTCCGCAAGACTGGACACTATGAACTGTTGTCTGTTCAGAGTCAATGAAGTTATGAAGGGTGGCTTTGAGATGGGTAACATCTGGTACAACGAACCGAAAACGCTTGATGTGTTCTTCGATGTACTGGGTGATATCATCCTTGCAACCGCAAGTCAGCAGTACGGAGGATTTACAGTACCGGAAGTTGACAAGTTGGCAGCACCTTACGCTGAGAAATCTTATAAGAAGTATGTGGATGAATACATGGAAATTCGCAATCAGCAGACCTTCACGCAGGAAGTTCATGAATGGGCTATGCAGAAGGTAGAAAGAGACTTTGAGCAGGGATTTCAGGGAATTGAAATGAAGCTGAATACCGTGGGATCATCCCGTGGTGATTATCCATTCATCACTATGACCTTCGGTCTGGCTACAGATCGTTTCGGCAAGATGGCAAGCAAGACTTTCCTGCGTGTCCACATGACAGGTGAGGGCAAGCCGGGAAATAAGAAACCCGTCCTTTTCCCGAAACTGGTATTCCTGTATGACAAAAATCTTCACGGTGAAGGTTGTATCAATGAGGATGTATTTGAAGCCGGGATTGACTGTAGCTGCAAGACAATGTACCCTGACTGGTTGTCTCTTACAGGTGACGGATATGTGGCTGAGATGTACAAGAAATATGGCAGAGTAGTAAGCCCTATGGGTTGCCGTGCTTTCCTCAGTCCGTGGTATGAGCGTGGCGGTATACACCCGGCAGACGAAGATGACAAGCCTATCTTTGAAGGACGTTTCAACATTGGTGCGGTCAGCCTGCATCTGCCGATGATCCTTGCGAAAGCAAGAGAAGAGGACAAGGATTTCTATAAGGTCTTGGATTTCTACCTTGAAATGATCCGTAACATTCACAAGCGTACTTATGAGTACCTTGGAGAGATGAAAGCCAGTACCAACCCGATTGCCTATTGCGAAGGAGGTTTCTACGGAGGGCATCTGAAACCTTCGGATAAGATCAAACCACTTCTGAAACCGATGACGGCATCTTTCGGGATCACGGCACTCAATGAGTTGCAGGAACTTTACAATGGAAAGTCCATTGCGGAAGATGGTGCATTTGCACTGGAAGTCATGCAGCACATCAACGATAAGGTCAATGAGTACAAGGAAGCTGACGGATGGTTGTATGCAATCTATGGCACACCTGCTGAGAGCCTTTGCGGATTACAGGTGGAACAGTTCAGAAAGAAGTACGGAGTAGTTAAGAATGTGTCAGACAGACCCTATGTAAGCAATAGCTTTCACTGTCACGTCACAGAAGATATCACACCGATTCAGAAGCAAGACTTGGAAGGACGTTTCTGGAATCTTTGCAACGGCGGCAAGATTCAGTATGTGAGATATCCGATCAGCTACAACCGGAACGCTGTCAAGACTCTGGTATGCAGAGCAATGGAGTTAGGCTATTACGAAGGAGTCAACCTGTCTCTGGCATACTGTGATGATTGCGGTCATGAAGAGTTAGAGATGGATGTGTGCCCGGTGTGTGGCAGTACCAACCTCACGAAGATTGATAGAATGAATGGCTATCTGTCCTACAGTAGAGTTCACGGTGATACCCGTCTGAACGCTGCAAAAATGGCTGAGATTGCTGAGAGAAAGTCAATGTAATGGAGGGTTAAGGTATGACAGATAAAGGGATTGATAATCTCAAGTTCGGGATCATAGAGCAAGCTGCGATTGATTACGTTGACTTACTGGCGGGCTTTAAGTCACCGACTACAGATTGTAACGTGGACGAGTGCCGAAGGTTCTTCCGGTCACAATGGTTTCATTCCCTTTGTGACCTTGATCCCGAACAGGTTATTAACCGATTGGAAAGGAAAGCAAAGACTATGGTTATGAAGTACGAAGTACACAAAGAACACGGTAGCAGTAGATGGTATGTCACGGAGGTAGGCTGTAAAGAGCCTATCCCCGACACATACGGCACAAAGAAGAGAGCATTGCATACAGCAGCGAAGATGAATGGTCTGGATTACAAAGACTACATGAGAGTTCGCAGAAGGGATGGTATGAATCATGATTAGAATTTCAAAGGCAGAAACCTACGGGTGGGAAGCTGCAATTAGAGGTATGAGAAATCCTATGAACTCATGGGATAAATCAGACAGTTATCCTGCTGTAGATTGTGGAAAATGTGGAATTATTGATCGTGAAGGTATTTGTCATCCGAAAGAACACGATTGTTCAGAATTTGCTTGCTATGCAGTAGGAGAAAATGACCTCTCTCTCATGAAGAGACTTGCGGCAGCAGGTAACGATCACGGGAAGTTCCTGAGAATGATTAACGTCACGGTAGATGTGGAAGCACCTCTCTACTGGTGGAAGGAGTTTGACACCTACAAGGTGGGTACAGTCGCAAATTCGTGTAGCACAATGCACAAGATTCAGGCAAAAGAGTTTACCTTGGAAGATTTCTCCACGGATCACCTGTCTCAAACTAATCTTATTATCATGAAGATGGTAGTGGATGCACTGAACAATGCAAGACTGGACTTCCTTAGTCAGAAGGACAAGCGTGACTGGTGGCAGATGATTCAGCTTTTGCCGTCATCTTACAACCAGAAGCGTACCGTGCAGCTTAATTATGCAGTGTTGAAGAACATCTATCATGCACGAAGAAACCATAAACTTGATGAATGGCATACGTTCTGTCATTTCATCGAATCACTACCACACAGTGAATTGATTACAGAGTAAGGAGCGTGGGAACAGATGGACTATTCCAGAATACCAGAAGAATTAAAGAATCAGAATCAGTGGGTGTGTGCTTGGGACGGTTCAAAAGTTCCCATGAGAGCATTTGAAAGAAAAGCCGCTTCATCCACCGCACCGGACACTTGGTCTACTTTTGAGCAGGCTGAGTGGGCGGTGGAGAACGGACACTATGACCACATTGGTTATGTCTTTGCCGATCAGAACATTGTAGGCATTGACATTGATGCAGGCTTTGAGGACGGTCTTATGACTCCGCTGTGTGCAGATATTATGCAAGCCTGCCACTCATACACAGAGAAGTCCCGGAGTGGACGTGGAGTACATATCCTCATGCGTGGCAAGCTGCCGTTCTCAGGTAAGAACAATCTTGCAGGCGTAGAAATCTATCAGGCAAGAAGGTTCTTCATTATGACCGGGAAGGTGCTGATCTTCCCTGAGATTATTGATAATCAGGAAGCTATTGACTATGTAGTGGAGAAGTATTTCAAAGAGACTGAAAAGACCGGGAACAATTCAAGCATGGTACAGCGTATCTATTCTCCTAAGTTTCCGAAGCCTGCGGGCGGCAGAATCTTTATCAGACCGGACTACCCAGAAATCCCGGACGGCGGCAGAAACATTTCTCTTACCAGTCTGGCAGGTGCATTGCACAACACTGGGTACACTCCGATGCAGATTTATCAGGAATTGCAGAGAGTCAACAAAGAAGTGTGCAAGCCACCGCTTCCAGACAGAGAACTACAGATCATTGCAGAAAGCATAAGCAGATACAGGAGGTAACTATGGATATGAAATTGAAATCATGCCCGTTTTGTGGAGGGGATGCACGATTATTTGTCAACAATGGTGTAGAAGTGCAGTGTACAAAATGCGGTATTCATACAGAAACACTGATTGATATGCCGAGTAGATGTGGCAGTAAAGGCAGTCATGCAATAGAAAGGGTAATTGAAAAATGGAACAGCAGAGTGTAATACCTACAGATACTTGCGTCACCTGTGAGAACTTCATAGGTGGCGGTGACTGGGGACTCTGCTGCAAAATTAAATATGATCTGTGCTATGAGTGTACCCAGAAGTGTAAAGACTATCAACAGAAGGAGGTGAGAAAGAACAATGGAAGATGAATTATTTCAGTTGTCCAACGGACGCTATGTAACATCGGTAGAGATTTCAGAAAAGTTGACATACATCAAAGAACATCACCCTGAGACTTCCTATCAGGAAGATTCTACAGGGTACTCTTGGGATGAAGCGGGAATGGCTGACCTCTTCTCGGAATGTTACGATCATGATACCCGGTACTGCCCGGAAGCAAAGTCATGGTACACCTATGACGGCGGTAAGTGGCAGAAAGATGTAGGATCATTGCTTGTGTCTAATAAGATCAAAGAGTTTGTCAGGATCATGGCTCTTTACTGCGGAGAAATCCCAGACGAAGATAAGCGTAAGCAGTACATGGCTTTTGTAGGTAAGATGGGTGACAGGCGTTTCCGTGACCGACTCATGAAGGACGCAGCCGACAACTTAAAGATTGCGGCAGCAGAGTTTGATACGCACCCATTCCTGATTAACTGCAAGAATGGTACTTATGATCTGGAATCACTGACATTCCGTGAGCATAAATGGGATGACTTCTTGACAATGCAGACCAATTTTGAATACGGTGTGAAGAAAGAGAAGTGTGCCAGATGGGAACAGTTTATCAAGGAAGTAACGCAGAACGACAAGGACAAAGCGGACTACCTGCAACGTGCCTTGGGTTATTCCATCCTTGGAACATCTAAGGAAGAGTGTATGTTTATCCTGCATGGTAAGACCACCAGAAACGGAAAGTCCACCATGCTTGATGCAATTCAGCACTTGCTTGGTGATTACTCTACGGTCACACCTGTAGAATTGATCTGCCGTGGTGACAGAGCAAAGAACGCAGAAGCAGCAAGCCCGGTACTGGCAAAGCTGAAAGGTAAGCGAATGGTTACTATGAGTGAGTCAGACACCGCCGGGAAGTTGGATGAATCAGTTATCAAGCAGCTTACTGGTGGAGAAGAGATCACCGCCCGTGAGTTGTATCAGACAGCAATCACATTCAAACCGCAGTTTACCATGTGGCTGTCCTGTAATGATCTGCCTGCTGTAAAAGATAAGTCCCTGTTTGCTTCTGATCGTGTGCGTGTCATTGAATTTAACAGGCACTTCAACGATGACGAACAGGACAAAGGCTTGAAGGACTACTTTGAGTCACCGGAAGCCATGAGAGGTATCTTTACATGGTTGGTTGCCGGGTACTTCAAGTACAGAAGGTTTGGTCTGAAAATGTCAGCAAATATGCAGAAGGTAGTCAAGCAGTATGAGAAAGACAACGATCTTGTATTGCAGTACCTTGAAGAGAAATGCCAGAAGCAGGATGACGTTAAGACAAGAGCAAAGACCCTTTATGATAATTACAAGCTGTGGTGTAAGAGCAACGGCTACTATGTATGTAGCATGAAGAAGTTTAATGCTGAGTTAATGGCTCACCCTGAGTGGTATGAGCAGAAGTCCGTGAGTGGCGGCGTGGCTGTTTACTACGGAATTATGATGAAAACGACAGGTTAATTGTAGGGTATGTAGGGTATTTTATCATTTTGCTATAACTTTATCTAGTAGAACGCCTACTAAGAAAAGTTATACCGAAAATCGAAAATACCCTACAAGCCCTACAGGTAAGAAAGGAGCAGAACTATGGAAAGTTATGTAGAGAGATGGAAAAGAGAGCTGAAAGAGAAGGAGCAGAAAGGAGTAGGTAAGAATGGCAGAAGAGAAGAAAACGAGAGGGAAGGACAGAAAGCCCAGAAAGACAGAGGGGTATCAGAAGAGTAGCCCTGCGAACTTGGAAAAAGCAAGAGAAAATAGTCCGATTGTACAGGGGCATAATCCTGATTTGCCAGAAGGGTATAACTCCCGGATGATTCAGTTTACTATGGAGATCATGCCGTCTGAGAAGTTGGACTATAACGACATAGAAGAGATGGAAAGACGGTTCATGCACTATCTGGAAACGTGTGCAAAGTACGATATGAAGATAGGCAATCAAGCTGCGTATGCTGCGATAGGAATAGATAAGGGTATTGCATGGGAGTGGGTCAACCGTTGTACAACGAACCCCGCCCGCACCGACTTTATCAAAAAGGTGCAGAAAGTCTGTGCCCTTTACAGGGAAGGACTTATGCAGGATGGCAAGGTCAATCCGGTTACGGGTATATTCTGGCAGAAGAACTATGATGGCATGAAGGATCAGACAGAAATGGTTCTGACTCCTAACAATCCGTTAGGTGACAGTGCCGACACAGAAGCCCTTGCAAGAAAGTATCTTGACAATGCCGACATTGTAGACGTGCCAGAAGGTGAAATCTCAGAAGTCGCAGAAAGGGCAGAAAGCCCTAAAATTAAATAAGGCAATGAAATACGCCCCGGTGTAGGAAAGACCTGCTGCCGGGGCGTGTGTGCGTTCTGAGGGCATAAAGAAAGCCCCGGATCATACGGGGCGGGCGTTCTATCCATTCCATACAATCCGGGGTTTCTGTTTCCTCCAATATTCTATTATGTCCGGGGTTTCTGTTTCGTACATTGGTATATTATACAATCTGCATCCCTCCGGGGTCATGTAGTAGCCTTGACCGTATCGGGGTAGGAGTTCGCAACCTGTCACGCCTAAAATATTACGGCTATCTTGACCGCTGCGGGTTCTGAGTGCTACACGGCTATCAAAGTTTACTTTTATAGGTGTAGGGATCACAGCAGACAACGGGCACTGTGTAGCGGCTACAACGTGGACGTTTGCAGCTCTGCCGATCTGACAGAGCCGCTGCAATATCGGTTGTACTTGCTTTTTGTTCGTTGTCATCAAGTCGGCTAGTTCATCTATAACCACATACACAGCACCGCCGCCGTATTTCTTGACGTGCTGCCGTGCCATGTCTCTATAACGGTTGTCTGTTATTGCTATAGCTTCCTGTAATGCCTGTACCATTTCCCCCGGTTCACTACTATAACGCAGTGTGTGGGGCAGTTCTTTATAGTCCACCAGTTCAACCCGTTTCGGGTCAATCAATATAAACTGTACAGCGGCGGGGCTGTCCTTTAGTGCTGTTGTCATCATGCCATTTATTACAACGCTTTTACCGCTGCCCGTAGCCCCTGCAATTAGTAAATGGGGCTGTTGTAGCATATCGGCATAAAGGTTGTAATAGTCAAGTTCTGGTGTTTTCCAGACTCTTTTCACGCTATCACGTCCTTTCTATATTGGTTTACACTCTGCGTTTATACGGGCTTGTGACCGCCTACGGCTGCATTATAAACCAATGCCCCGGACTGTTGCCGGGGCTTGTGGCTAGTTTATAAAGTTATAATCATATTGTTTTACAGTTCCCAGAGTTGCCGCCGTTGGTGTTTCACCTGTAAAGCGGTCAACCTCTGTCACCGGGATATAAAACGCTGTATAACGTCCCGTTTCGTTGGTTGTACAGTTGTAATATTCAAACGTATTTAATAGGGTTTCAAACGTTGTGTTTAAATGTTTCCCGTTCTGTACTACTGTACTAAATAACCCGGTTTCTGGTCTTAAATTGCAAGGGCATAACATAATAGGCATATTGTTATTAAATACCCGGCGGGCTGTTGCCTTGCTGACTCTCTCAAAAGTAAAACCATCTTTTCTAAAGCTGTATTCTCTCATAATACAAGACCTCCTGTATTCTATTGTGTTCTGTTTCCAGATCCCCGGCAGAGCCGGGACGCTTGCGGCTTGACTGGCTATTTATACACGCCGCAACGTGTGTTACTCTTCGGACTCGTCAAAGTCCCCGTTTTCTTCCATCTCGTCTAATACATCGGATATTACAGACCCCAGAAGGTAACAACGAATTGTTACATCTGCCCATTCAGCACCCTTTTTAATAACGTTTATGTTGTTCTGTTCGAACTCGTCAAGGGCTTCGTTAAGTAAATCCAAGTTGTGAGCTATGCTTTCCTCTGCCTTGTAAGAGTTACAATAATAAGAACCGCTTGCATTTCCTGTTATGCTGTCCTCTGTCCAAAGATCATCATTTAACTGTTGCTCAAGTCCTTCTCTGTCCTCTGTCCACTCTGTCAAATCAATGTTTTCTTTGATCCATTCTTTTACATCCTCTGTCATTGCTTCTCTGTAATCATACATAATACTTGACCTCCTATATTCAATTATCAATTTGTGCAATCTGTACACCGGGCGGCTTGCCTGCTGTACAGCAGCATTGACAACCTATAATTATTTAGTTGTCGTTGCTATCTCTTTATCATGTTTACATGATATCATATATACATGATATTGTCAAGCATTTTATCATGATTACATGATATTTTTTTTTGTGATCTGGTGACAGGACAGCAGCACCGGGACAGCATACCCCCGGAGGGGGAAATAGACCCCCGACAGCCGGGGCGGGTGAGGTGCGAAAGTTCCGCAAAAATTAAAAAGGTCTTGACAATATCATAAAATCATAATATCATGTAAGCATGAAAGGAGGTAGCACAATGCAGGCTAACGAAGTAATTAAAAATCTCATGGCACAGAAGGAGATCACTCAGACTGAAATGAGAGAGAAGATGGAGATGAAAAGCCAATCCGGTGTAAGTCAGGCTCTTAATCGTGATATGAAAATCTCTATGCTGATCCGTTTCTTGAAGGTGATGGATTGTTCATTGACTGTTACAGACAATTCGACTGGTGAGACATTTGAGATTTCAGAATAAATGATAGGCATACGCCTATTAAAAATAGACATACGTCTATTAAGTGCTATAACTTCTCTTAGAGAGGGCTATACTATAAAAAGTTAGGGAGTATAATAGACATACGTCTATCATGATAGGCATACGCCAATAAGTCTGATTAAGGAGGGCTGACGGCTATGACCGTGAAAGATTGTGTAAAAACCATGCTTTCTAAAAGAGGATGGAGTCAACGGAAACTGGCTGAGGAACTTGGTTATTCCGGTCAGGGCAGTATCGGTAAGACTCTCCTAAGAAATGATGGTATGGGTATGACTGTAGAAACACTCATAAAGTGGGCTGATGCAATGGAGTTTCAGATTATCATACAGTCAGAAGATGAAGAGATGATTTTGGATGGTGAAAGTGAGGGATAAGTATGTTATATTTACTGTGGGGCATTTGCTATTTCATGTGGCTGTGCTTCCGATTGATGTTCTGGGTATCTATGAAGATCGTGTACTATGTAATAATCATGCCTATCCTTTGGATGTTCAGACTGCCGTTCAGAATTTTAGCGAACTTATAAGGAGGATCAAGTATGGCTACAGGTGTTTATCTGAGCAGTCATAAGAAGAAAAGAACTGCGTTATTACTCTGTATTTTTACAGGAGTGTTCGGAGGTCACTATTTCTATGTGGGAAGATTCATGAGAGGTCTGCTTGCAATGTTCACCTTCAACTTCTTGTTTATAGGATGGCTGCTTGATATTATCAAAATCATGAGAGGACGATTAAAGGATAACAACGGATTGCCACTTATTGATTAACTGAATACTTGGCTGTAGGGATGCTACAGCTTGTCCAATGGGACTGTCGTTTTGACAGTCCTTTTTTTTATTCTCAGGAGGTTATTATGAATTATTTGAAATTGAAACAGAAGATTTATGAAGCTATAGAAAGGAATCCGCTTGATAGATCTGCATACGAAGAGATGTTTGCAGTCTGCCGGGAATATGAGAAGATTGACTTCCAGACCGCACACGCATGGAATCATGAACTGCGTAATCGTATCTCATGGGGACTGCGTATGACGGTATGCAGTCAGAAATTCGATGAAGCCAGAGAGTTTGATGATCTGATGTTCAGGTCACTTCTTTTCGGGGCACAGCATTTCTTCGATGATTACTTACAAGCGGTAGAGTACGGCAAGCCACTTGACAAGAAGTTCTATCAGCCCCGCCGTCATTATCTGAGAAGATATGTAGACGCATATCAGGAGATTCTTGACGGGAAACTGGACTTCCTATCCATCTCCATGCCGAAGAGAGCCGGGAAGTCCCAGTTAGGTATCAACTTCACGAATATGCTTTCCGGTAAGTACCCGGACAGAGCAACACTTATGGAAGGTACAGGTGATGACCTTGTTAAATCGTTCTATCTTGGTTGTCTGGAATATCTGACTCTTCCCAGTGACTATCATTTTTATGATATTTTCCCGGAGAGCAAACTTGTCCAGACCAATGCCGACACGAAGATTATCAACCTTCTGCATAAGTCCCGATTCCCTACCGTTATGTGCCGATCCATTGATGCCCGTCAGGTAGGTCTTTCCGAAGCAACTAACCTTCTGTACCTCGATGACTGTGTGGAAGGACGTGAGGAAGCGAAGAACCGTCAGAGACTTGATGATAAGTGGGAGGTCATCTCTGGTGATATCATCGGACGTGCTATTGAGGGTACACCTATTGTCATCTGCGGTACACGATATTCTCTGTATGATCCTATCGGTCATTTGCAGGAAGAGATGCAGAAACAGGGAAAACGATGCAAGATTATTGAGACACCTGCTCTTGATCTGGTGACAGATGAAAGTAACTTTGAGTATATGCGTGAGGGTAGAAAGGTTTTCACCACTCAGTATTTTAGGGATCAGCGTGAGATGCTTTCTGAGGAACAGTTTGAGTCCGAATTTCAGCAGAAACCGTTTGAAGCAAAAGGAATCCTTTTCCCGGAGAAGAGTCTTAACCGCTACTTTGAACTGCCGATTGACCGTGATCCTGACAGTATCATTGCTGTCTGTGATACTGCGGACACCGGAGATGACTTCTGTGCTATGCCGATTGCTGCGGTATACGGAAGTGAGGTCTACATCGTAGATGTAGTCTTTGACGATTCTGCACCGAAAGTAACCAAACCTGAATGTGCGAAAGCACTCATTGACAACAAAGTGGTAGCCAGTACCTTTGAGTCGAACAATGCAGGTAAGTATTTTGCCCGTGACGTGCAGCAGATTTTAACTGACAGGAAGTATGTGTGCAATATCCGAACGAAGCAGACGATCAGTAACAAGCAGACCCGTATTGAGTTCGCATCGGACAACATCTTGAAGAAGTTCTACTTCAAAGACCCGTCCCTGTACGCAAGGAACAGTCAGTATGCAGCTTTCTTGAAACAGGTGACTACTTATACCCGATCCGGTAAAGTGCCGCACGATGACGCACCAGATTCCCTTGCATTGCTTGAAAATGAACTGAGAGGACTGATCGGAAATACGGTTGAGATTATGGACAGAAGGATTTAATTTTCCTAAAAAGTCTCCAATGCTTATGCATAAATATTGCTTGAAATAACCATTGAAGAGTGTTATAATAAACCATAGAGAAAGATTATTAAGAAGGAGGTGTCACCAGTGGTAGAACCCTATTTACATCTGAACGGACGAAGAATGATCCTGACAGATGAAACCGAAGTGAATATTGGTAACGTGGTTCAAATATTGCGAAAAGCATTACCGTACCACTGGAAGAACCGAAGTGAGATCAGTTACCTGTGGTCTTACTACAAGGGCAGGCAGCCGATTCTTAACCGTGTGAAGGAAGTAAGACCTGAGATCACAAACAAGATCGTTGAGAATCGTGCGAATGAGATTGTCTCATTCAAGTCGGGCTACCTCATGGGCGAACCGCTACAGTATGTTTCCAGAGGAAATGCTGAGAACATTGCAGATGCAATCAATCAGCTTAATGAGTTCGTATTTGCAGAGGAAAAGCCTGCGAAGGACAAGGAACTTGCCGACTGGTTTCATATCTGCGGAACTTCCTTCCGTATGGTACTCCCGGATGAAATGGCAGGAGAGGACGATGAATCCCCATTTGAAATCTACACTCTTGATCCCAGAAATACCTTCGTGGTCTATAACAACGGTTTAGGCAACAAGCCAATTCTGGGTGTTAAGTATGTGGTGGATGAAAACGGAGTGGTACATTACAGTTGCTATTCCGATCATGAGTATTTTGAGATTGTGGAGTCGAAGGTTATTTCCTATGATACACATATTCTGGGTGAGATTCCGATTATTGAATATCCACTGAATATGGCAAGGATCGGTGCTTTTGAACTGGTTATCCCACTTCTGGATGCAATCAACCTGACAGACAGTAACCGTTTGGATGGAGTGGAGCAGTTCATTCAGGCATTGATGCTATTCCACAACGTAGATATCAGTTCCGAAGATTTTGACGAACTCCGGGAAAGAGGGGCTATCAAGTTCAAAGACATTGATCCCCAGTTGAAAGCTGAGATTAACTATCTGGTAAGTAATCTCAATCAGGGTGAGACTCAGACCTTGGTAGACCATATGTATCAGACAGTGCTTACCATCTGTGGTATGCCGAACCGTAATGGCGGTTCTTCTACATCTGATACAGGTTCTGCCGTCATCATGCGTGATGGTTGGTCTGCTGCCGAAGCCAGAGCAAAGGACAGTGAGTTGATGTTTAAGAAGTCTGAGAGAATTTTCTTGAAGGTGGTTCTGAACATCTGCCGCACTCTTGCCGATATGGACTTGAAGGTATGCAACGTAGAAATCCGGTTCACACGAAGGAACTACGAAAACATTCTTCAAAAGGCACAGGTGCTTGATCTGATGCTGAAAAATAACAAAATCCATCCACGTCTTGCTTTTGAGCATTGTGGGTTGTTTGTAGATTCTGACCTTGCATACACATTAAGTGCTGAATATGCAGAGGAACAGGAGCAAAAGGCACAAGAGTTGTTTGAACAACAGCAAAGAATGAAACAGGAGGGAAATGACGATGACTCCGGTAATAACGAAGGAAATGGTGGAGCAGATGGAAAGTCTGCTGAAACACGGGAGCAGAGTGGAAATACTGATTGAGCAGGGTAAGATCACCATTGTAGAAATCAAACGAAAAATGAAGATGAAAGAGTAACGCCGGGACAAAGGTTCTGGTGAGTCCAATGGGACTGTGAGTGTAACAACTCATAGTCCCTTTTTATTTTGTCATGAATAAAAAGACACTTTCAAATTACATTCTGGCGTTTGATGAAATCAATGCCCTTACCGCTGTCAGTTATAACACCGCTTCCGAAACTACAGAGGATCAGACCGTACAGGTCAGTCAAATAGCAGATGACATTTTGTCACTGCTCATAAATGCCTACCGCAAGGGCGTACAAGCCGCTTCGGAGATGCTTGCTTATGATCTGACCGTGGATGTGAGAAGCATGGATGAAGTCATCTACTTGGTGATTGACGGTAAGACATTTGAGGACAGGGTTGCAGATCATGTCCTCTCAGGAGATTTACAGGGGCTACAGACTCTTGCTGAATCTGAATTTCACAGAGTATACAACGCTGCGGTTCTGGATGGAGGACACCAGTACCAATCCAGTGTTGGATATGGGGTGACAAAGAATTGGTACACGGTTATGGATGACAAGGTGCGGGAAACGCATCGTTATCTGGAAGGTGCTTCGGTGTCTCTGGACGAAGAGTTCTGGACATTTGACGGAGATCATGCAGCTTACCCCGGAGGGTTTACAAAAGCTGAGAACAATGTGAACTGCCGATGCACCGTGGAACTACACATTGATGCAGAGGAAGAGTGATCTGCTTCCTTTACATACATGGTGAGGGAACACCTACAAAACGCAAACTCAGACAAGAGGATAAAACGGAAATCATGGTGAGGGAACACCTACAAACGCAAGGAGGACTATTATGAGTTATTTAAGTGATTTGCTTGGGGATGCCTATAAGGAAGGTATGACTGAGGAAGAGATTTCCACCGCATTGCAGAGTGCAGGTGCAGGAGCGAAAGACAATGAAGCGGAAGTGAACCGCCTGAAAGCACAGCTTTCTAAAGCCAATTCGGAAGCTGCTGACTACAAGAAACAGTTAAGAGGTAAGCAGAGTGAGGATGAAGCTGCTGCCGCTGAACAGAAAGCAACGATGGATAAGCTGACACAGGAGAACGCAGACCTCAAACGTTCTATGGCACTGTCAGAAAAGAAAGCAAAACTTCTGGCTATGGGCTATGATGAAAAACTTGCCGATGACACTGCTACAGCAATGGTAGATGGTGACATGGACAAGGTTATGGCGAATCAGACTAAATACCTTGAAGCCCGTGAGAAAGATATTCTTGCCAAAAAGATGAAGGGTACTCCCAGACCTGCTGCGGGTTCTGAGAATACTGGTGGCATGGATTATCAGAAGAAGATCGAAGAAGCACAGGCAAGCGGAGATTTGACCGCAGTTGCCTACTATACACGTCTGGCAGCACAGGACGCTGCCGATCAGACAGAATAATAAAGGAGTGAATGAACAATGGCAGACGTATTTGCAACTAGCTTCGGAGTCCTGAACTACTCCGGTATGCTTTTTAACAAGGGTAATGTTAAGACCCCGCTTAGTTCTATTATCGGCTCTAAAGCCAAAACTACCAATCATGTAGAGTTCGTGACAGGTCAGGAATACAGTTCCGGTGGTAACGGTTCTCAGCCGAAGATTACTGAGAATCAGTCTCTTACTGCACCGGACGCTTCTGTTACTACCCGTGAGCAGAAAACTAACGTGACTCAGATTTTTCAGGAGTCTGTAGGTATCTCTTACGGTAAGCAGAGTAACATGGGTACTCTCTCCGGTATCAACGTTGCGAATCAGCAGGCGAACCCGATTTCCGAACTGGATTTTCAGGTTGCAGCTAAGATTCAGAAGGTGAACCGTGATATCGAGTACACTTTCATCAACGGTGTTTATCACAAGGCAACCAGTGATGATGATGCCAACCAGACCAGAGGTCTGATCCCGGCAATTACTTCTAACACTATGGCAATGAATAAGAAACCTCTGGGACTTTGGGACATTGCAGACATGGTTAAGAAGATTTATGGAGCGAACGCCCCTACTGAGGGACTTGTCCTTTGGTGTGACGCTGTGACTCTGTTCCAGATCAATGCTGATGCTGTTCAGAATGGTCTTACTATCGTACCTGCTGCCCGTGAGATCAACGGTATCTCTCTTTCCAGTGTGGTAACTCCTATCGGTGTTGTTTATCTGCATCTGGGTGAGTGTTTACCTGCGGGTACTGCACTGCTTCTGAACCTTGATGTGCTTGCACCTGTATATCAGCCTGTTCCGGGTAAGGGTAACTTCTTCCTTGAACCGCTTGCTAAGACGGGTGCGGGTGAGAAGTATCAGCTTTTCGGTCAGATCGGTCTGGATCATGGTGCTGAATGGTATCACGGTAAGTTCACAGGTATCTCTACTACCTTTGAGAAGCCTGCATACAGCCGTTCTGTTTATGTGGCTAACGCTGCGGATATCGGAAAGGCGAGTTCTTAATTAGTAAAGAGTAAAGGAGGTGGGCGGTATGACTACCGACATGAAGTTGAAGATGCTGAAAAGCATGACTGACGAAGAGGACAAAGACGTACTGTCCACTTACCTCAGTCTTGCTGAGAAGGTGGTGCTGCAAAGAGCATATCCGTATGCGAATGTCAGCAAAGTACCGATGAAATATGATGCAGTCCATGTAGAGATTGCAGCGTACATGATAAATAAACGTGGAGCAGAGGGTGAAGTAAGCCACAGTGAGAATGGAGTGTCCCGTACCTATGAGGATGGAGATATCCCACCTTCTCTCCTTAGAGCAATTACACCAGTAGCGGGGGTGCTGTAATGAGACTGATGAAACGGAATCAGACAGCAATCTACTACTGTCTGTATAAGGGGAAAGAACCTCTTCTTGATGAAGATGGGAATGAGACAAGTGAATATCGGGTTCTGTATGAAAGACCTGTGAAGCTGATGTGCAGTGTGTCACACGCTACCGGGTATGCACAGGTGAATATGTTCGGTAACTTGGACAGTTATGACAAGGTTCTGATTACGGATGACATGAGTTGTCCGATAGACGAAAACACAGTCCTGTTTGTGGACAGTAAGCCGGGTTATCGGCAGGGAAAGCCTGCTTTCGACTATACCGTAAAACTGGTTGCGAAGTCTCTCAATACGATCTCTTATGCAGTATCAAAGGTGAAAGTCTCATGAGTAACAAGGTTATCAAAGTTCAGCTTACCGAACAGAGCATAGACAATGCGATAAAGGAACTAGAGGACTATAAGAAATGGCTGAAAGAAAAGACTCAGGAATTTGTAAAAGCCCTTGCTGATGAAGGGATGCAGATTTCCAGAGCAAAGTTTCAGTCAGCTACCTATGATGGTACGAATGATGTTTCAGTATCGGTTGAAAGCCGGGGAGAGAACAAAGCTGCGGTAGTGGCTATAGGCAGTTCTGTTCTTTTCATTGAGTTCGGTACAGGTGTGAAATATCCTGATTCTCACCCGGAAGCCGGGAAGTTCGGATTTGAGCATGGTGGTTACGGACACCGTTTAGGACGGCTTGAAAAAGGATGGAGATATCAGGGTGATCCCGGTACAAACGGTGAGGTGATAGCCACCGGGAAACACGCAGGAGAAGTTCATACCTATGGTAATCCTGCAAACATGAGTATGTATTATACAGTTCGTGAACTGGAAGAAAAGTTTGAGGAAATAGCAAGGAGGGTGTATCGGAGATGATTGATTGTGAAAATGAAGTCTATACCCGTATCGTGAGGATGCTTCGTGAGAAGTTTCCGGGAATCAACGTGGCGGGCGAATATGCAAAGACCCCTTCTTCTTTCCCTCATGTGAGTATTACTCAGAGTGATAACAGCACGATTGCTGACAAGCAGGACACAAGCGGTAAGGAAGCTATGTCCCTTGTAATGTTTGAGATCAATGTGTATTCAAACAAGTCTGAGGGTAAGAAAACGGAATGTAAATCCATAGCGAAAGCTATTGATGAAAAGATGTTCTCCATGAATTTCAGGAGGTTGGCATTTACGCCAGTCCCGAACTTGGAGGACGCAACCATATACAGAATCATTGCCCGTTACTCAGCAGCAACGGACGGTGAAAATTTTTACAGGAGGTAAAGAGCAATGGCTATTAGTACATTTAAGACCTTTCTTATGCACAAAAAGGAAGCGTCTACCTATGAGAAACTTGTGGACATTACGGAGTTCCCTGATCTGGGTTCTGACCCGGAACTTCTGGAAACAACCACAACTTCTGACCGTATGAAAACCTACATCCTTGGTATTCTTGGAAACGAAGGTTTGAAGTTCCCGGCGAACTACGATCATACAGCGTACAAGGCGTTAAAGAAACTGGAAGGTAAGACTGACGGTTACGCCGTATGGTTTGGTGGTACTGACAATGAGGACGGCACTGTGACTCCTACGGGTACAGACGGTAAGTTTTCCTTTGACGGTCAGCTTTCCGTTCATGTGACTGGCGGTAAGGTCAATGAGGTAGTCGGTATGTCTATCACTATCGCACCGTCTACGGTCATCAAGGAAGAGTAAGAACAGTTAATTTTAAGAATTAAAGGAGATAAGAGCAATGGCTAAACAGATTATTTTTTCCTACGAAGGTAAGGACTACACACTGGAATACACCAGACGTACTATTCAGCAGATGGAAGCGGAAGGGTTTGTTGCGGATGACATTGAAAAGCGTCCGATGACTCTTCTTCCTGCTTTGTTTGCAGGTGCTTTTAAGGCACATCACAGGTTCGTGAAGCAGGAGGATATTGATAAGATTTTTGCGGGTATGCCCGACAAAGAGAGTCTTATCGGTAAACTTGCAGAGATGTACAACGAACCGATTATGTCTCTGATGGACGAACCGGATGAAAAGACGGGAAACGTGGAGTGGGTGACTTCGTGGTAACGGGGGAGTCCACCGACAATGACGGGGACGGGCGTGATAACAACCGTCCGTCCTCTTTTCGTTACACGGAAAGATTTGAAGAAGAGTGCGGGTATTACTTATCCATCGGCATGACCTATCACGATTACTGGGATGGGGATGCAGCAATGGTTAAGTTCTACCGGGATAAGCACAAAAGAGATTTAGACAGACAGAACTTCAACCACTGGATGCAGGGTATGTACATCTATGAAGCACTGGTTGATGCTTCTCCGGTATTCAATCCTCTGAGTGAAAGACATGAGCCGTTCCCTTACATGAAAGAGCCTATTCCTATCACGATGGAAGCTATCAAGGAAACTGAGGAACGTCAGAATCAGCAGAAGATGAAGAACGGTAAGGATGCCATGAGAGCATGGATGGTTGAATTTAATAAACGATTTGAAGAAAAACAGAGGGAAGGAGGGGAAATAGACAATGAGTGTTGAGATTGAAGGTCTTGAATTTCAAGTAGAAGCAAAATCTGACAAGGGTGCTGACGGGATTGATAAATTGGCGAACAGCTTTAAGAATCTGAAAAGTGCTATCAAGGGTGGAGCGAATCTGAACGGTTCTATCAAGCAGCTTGAAAAACTGAATCAGGCGTTGAGTGGACTGCATACAGACAAACTGGAAGGTCTTGGCAGAGCAATGGAGTCTCTTAACAAAGCAGGTAATATCAAGATTCCTGCATCTGTACCGAAGAGAATTTCTGAAATCGGAAATGCAATGAAGAGTATCAGTCAGTCCGACATTGATCGTATGGAAAGCATGAGCAGAGCCTTACAGGGTATGCAGGGTCTACAGAATGTCCGTGTTCCGCAGGTGAACACAGGCGGTACAGGATCGGGAACACCGAACCCGGCAGACATTAACACTGAGCCTGCTTCGTCTGGAAGATCAACGTCCCATAGCGGTACACAGACTGAGGACGTGAGCAATACTGGCAGTGCTGATAACGGCATGAGTCATGCTGACAGTCAGCTACAGGAAGTGACACGATCCGCAGGTATGGCACGAACGGCACTGTCCGGTGTCAAGAAGGTCATTGGTGAGATTGGTGGTCTGACAGGTATCTCTTATGTAGGACAGCAGATTGGAAGCCTACCTCATAAGATTGGACAGGCACTTGGAAGTCTCAGGACTATGTACTCAGAGTTCAAGAAGTCTGGCGGTATTCTGGGTGCTTTCGGAAGAACCATCAAAGCGGTTGCAACAAACCTTGGTTCTAAACTGGCGGCAGGAATGAAGCAAGTTACTTCTTCCCTTGGGAACGCCTTTACCTCTAAGGTACACAATGCGACAAGTGCTTTGGGAAGTTTCCTTTCTTCTATCAAGCGTATTGCCTTGTACAGAATGATCCGTTTCGCAATGTCTCAGCTTACGCAGTGCTTTAAGGACGGTATCAACAACCTGTACAACTACAGTGCTTTGATGGGAGGAACATTTGCGAATAGCATGAACTCCCTTGCTACGAACGCACAGTATTTGAAGAACAGCATGGGTGCTATGGCAGCACCTTTGATTAACGCTCTTGCACCTGCGATTGATTTTGTAATCGGTAAGGTTGTGACACTGTTCAACCTTTTGAATCAGTTGTTTGCAAGGCTTACAGGTTCTAAGACCTACACAGCAGCAAAGAAAGTTGCAGCTACCTACGGTGGTGCAGCGAAGGATGCCGCAGGCACAGCTTCTAAGGCAGCAAAGAAAGCCGCTGATGAAATCAAGAGATACACCCTTGGTTTCGATGAACTGAACATTCTTGGTGACAAGAATAAGGACAGTTCCGGTAGCGGGGGAGGTGGAGGTGGTGGCGGTGCTTCTACACCGGACTACGGTTCGATGTTTGAGGAACTTCCGATTGACAACTCTATTAGCGAATTTGCCGACAAGCTGAAAGAAGCATTTGAAGCAGGTGACTGGAAAGAACTTGGTACGATCCTTGGAAACAAATTCAATGAGATCGTGGATAGCATTGACTGGGCGGGCTTCGGTAAGAAGGTTGGATATGGAATCAACGGTGCTGTGCAGACAGCGTACTGGTTCTTGAAAACGGCTGACTTTAAAAATCTGGGTAATCATGTAGCTGAGTTCCTTAACTCCGCATTAAGTGAGATAGATTTTACCTTTGTCGGACGATTGCTTGTCCGGGGATTCACAGCAGGTCTGGATTTCCTGAGAGGGGCACTTGGCGGTCTGAACTGGAAACTGGTTGGAAAGAGTTTCGGAGATTTCCTCCGGGGGGCTTTCAATGAGATGCAGGAATGGATTGCCGGGATTGATTGGAGTGGTGCAGCACACGCACTGTGGCAGAACACTAAGGATTGTATTGCAGGTATTGACTTTGCTTCTCTGGCACAGTCTTTCTTCAAACTACTTGGTACTGCTATGGGTGCAGCGGTAAGTTTCATTGCTACCATCGTATCTGATATCTGGAAGGATATCACCGGATATTTCCAGAAGTACCTCACGAATGATGACGGTACGAAGAAAACTGGTATCGACTGGGTAAAGGGTATCTGTAAAGGTATCGTTGAAGGTGTCAAGAGTATTGGCACTTGGATTTATGACAATGTATTCAAGCCGTTCATTGATGGCTTCAAGTCTGCGTTTGGTATTCACAGTCCTTCAACCGTTATGGCTGAACAGGGTGGATATATCGTAGAGGGCTTGTTAAAGGGTATCAAGGATGGCATTGGAAATGTTCTTTCCTTTATCGGAGATTTCCTTACCGGAATCAAAGATAAGATTTCTGATGCTTGGGACAAGATCAAGTCTACGGCTTCTGAAAAATGGGGTCAGATCAAGTCCGTTCTCTCTGGTGCTTGGGAGAATATCAAAACCACTGCCGGGGATGTGTGGGGCAAGATTTCCTCTACAATCTCTGGAATCTGGGGCGGTATTAAGACTAAGGCTTCTGAAACTTGGTCTAGATTAAAAACTACCATTTCTCAGAAATGGAGTGAGATCAAGACAAACACAAGTCAGACTTGGGAGAATATCAAGACCACTCTGGGGAATACTTGGCAGAATGTCAAGACCACGGCAAGTACCACTTGGACAAACATCAAAACGTCTATCAGCACTGCATGGTCTAACGTGAAGTCCAATACTTCTACAGTTTGGAGCAACATCAAGTCCAATTTGAGTACCACTTGGACGAACGTGAAAACTACCGCAGGAACTACTTGGACGAATTTGAAGTCTACCATTTCTACAGCTTGGGGCAACGTGAAAACGAACACCTCTACTGTATGGTCTGGAATCAAGTCAAGTCTGGGTACTACATGGTCTGGTGTGAAGAGTACGGCAAGTTCTACTTGGTCTACTCTGAAATCTACCATTTCTACGAAGTGGAATGAGATTAAGAGCAATACAAGTTCTACATGGAGTACGCTGAACAGCAGCCTAAGAAGTTCTTGGAGTACCTTGAAAAGCAATGCAAGCAGTAGCTTCCAGAATATTAAGACTACGATTTCCGATAAGATCAACAGTGCGAAAAATGCCGTCAAGGATGGCATCGACCGTATGAAGTCTTTCTTCAATTTCCATTGGAGTTTACCTTCTATCAAACTTCCGCACTTTAGTATCTACGGTAACTTTAGTTTGAACCCACCGTCCATCCCTCACTTCTCTGTGTCTTGGTATAAGACCGGAGGTATCTTGGAAGGGGCACAGTTGTTCGGCATGATGGGTAACACCATGCTAGGCGGCGGTGAAGCAGGACGTGAAGCAGTTCTTCCTTTGGAGAATCATACGGAGTGGATGGACACTCTGGCTTACAAGGTGAGAGCAGGGCTTACGGGTGGAAGTCAGGATTCTATTGCTGATGGAGTTCGTGAGGGTATGTATGACGCTACTGCCCGTCAGAATGAACTTCTGAAAGAGCAAAACGAACTGTTACGGCAGATCGCAAGTAAGGATTTCACTGCTGAGATCACTACAGACTCTTTCACAAAAGCTATGAACCGTAAGAATCAAAGGGATGGCAAAACCATCATCCCGGTAACAACGTAAAGGAGGGGTATTATGGCTGACTACAATCCGATACGATCCGTGGACGGTAAGGCTGTCAAGTGCCCTTCCGGTTATAAATATTCACTGAATGATATTTCAGCCAGTGATGCAGGACGAACCGAAGATACGAACATGGATAAGAAACGAATCGGTCAGTGTGTGAAGTTGGAGATGGAATGGCAGAATGTGTCCATTGAGGATGCTGCCGCTATCATTCAGGCATTTGATCCTGAGTATGTGAAGATTTGTTATCTGGATGCCAAACTTGGCAAGTACCGGACAAGCGAATTTTATACAGGTGATAAGCCTGCACAGCTTTACAACTCCCGTAAGGGAATATGGAGTAGCGTTTCATTCAATGCAATAGAAAGGTCAGGTAAGCACTAATGTATAAGGTATCACAGGAGGTTAAGAACCTCTTCAATAAAAACTACATACAGGTTGCTGACATTACCGTAAACGGTGCGAATGAGTCCTTTTCGGTTGCTGAGAATGAGATCGTTCAGGGAAGTTTGAGTATAGACCGTTACAGTGTGTCGAACTCAAAAATTGAGGTGGGTTCTGCGGTAGCTGCGGAACTCACACTCAAACTGAAAAACGATGACGGTAAGTATGACAATACCGTTTTTGAAGGTGCAGAGGTATTCGTGAAAATCGGTATCAAGAAATGGGACGCACACCGATGGGAAAATGCAGTGATTCACTGGATTCCATGTGGTTATTTCACGATTGATGAACCGCCACGGGCATTGTCCACTATCACAATTTCAGCACTGGACAGGATGATTCTGTTTGATAAGACAGTAGACACAAGCAAGCTGTCATTCCCGATGACGGTAGCTGATCTGCTGAATAAGATTTGCACCATTTGTGGTGTGACCTTGGCAACGGATATTACCCGGTTGCCGAACAAAGATTACCAGATCACAGCGTACCCGGAAGGTCAGGATTTGACTTACCGGACATTACTACAGTGGTGTGCGGCATTAACAGGAACGTGTGCTTTCATGAATTATGACGGCAATCTGGAATTGAAATGGTATGAGCAGACTGACCTTACAATCAGTCCTTCCGAAAGATACAACAGTGATATGCAGGAGAACGATGTAGCCATTACAGGTATTTACTTCAAGGATGCTGCAAACACAGAGTACATTGCCGGGACGGATGATTATTGCTTGGATTTATCCAGTAACGGTCTGCTACAGGATAATGTGCAGGTGGTACTTGATACCCTGTATGTTTCCTTGAAGGGATTTTCCTACAGACCATACACTGCCACTATTAAGTCTGCACCGTATATCTACCCTATGGACATGATTCATTACGAGGATGCAAAGGGTGAGGTACATGACACGATCATTACGAATGTGACGTTTGGAATGAATCTCAGTACCAGTATCGCAGGTAAAGGTGAGACAACTCAGAAGCAGAAATACTCTCAGAGTGGAGGGCTTACCAAACAGCAGGCAGCCATTCTGGAAAAGCTGAGAGAAAATCTGGATAAGGCTATGACTGCGAAGGAGCAGGCACAGCTTGAATTGAACAGGCTTTTGAGCAACAGCTTGGGTCTGAACATTGTGACGTTCCCGCAGGATGACGGAACACAGATTTATTACTTTTGTGATGGTGAGACTCTTGAAAGCAGTAACATCATCTACACTTTCAAGGCAAATGGATTTGCTTGGACTAAGGACTGGAATGACGGCAACCCGGTATGGAAGTACGGTTTCAGTAAGGATGGTAACGCTATCTACAATATGTTGGCAGCTTATAAGATCACTACTGAATATCTGGAAGCAGGTTGCGTGACGGCTGAGAAGTTGTCTGCTGAATATAAGCAGAGCGTAACTAATCAGATGCAGGAAACGGTTGACGATAAGTTGACTGACTACAGTACCACGGAAGAAACAAAGACCCTGATTAAAAGTGATGGTGATGCAATCCGAACAGAAGTTGCGGAAACGACAACTACTATCACGGACACGATATCTGACAATCTTGCACAGGCAAAGGACTATACTGACAAGGTACATCAAGAGATTACAACAGAGTACGGTACGAAACTGGATCAGACTTCTAAGAATTTTAACCTGTCTATAAATAGTCTTTCTGACCGGGTGACTGAGCAGGGCGGCGAAGTCAACAGCTACCGGGAAGAGTTAGAAACCTACTTTGATTTTGGAGATGACGGCTTACAGATAGGTAAAAAGATCAACGGTGAGAATCAGCAGTATTCAATTAACATTGACAATGAGAAGATGGGCTTCTTGCAGGATGGTTCTGAGGTTGCCTACATCCGGTATAACAAACTGCATATCAACGCTGTAGAAGCTATGGATAGATTGTCCGTGGGTGCTGCGGCAGACGGTGGTTACTTCGATTTCATCTCTACTGAGTATGGAATGGGTGTGAAGTGGAGAGCCGTGGAAAAGACGGACAATGCCAGTATCGCAAGTGTCATGAGGATTCCACGAAGGGCAAGAAAATACGTTCCAGTGGTGGACGATGATAATATCTTTCAGATGGAGGTGAGTGAAGAATGAGTGCAACAAGTAAAACGTTTTGTAACAGTATCGGATGCTATGTGGTAGCAAAGGGTTCTGTGAGTGGAGATACTACAAGGATATATTTGATCTGGGAAGCAAGTCAGAGGTCTGAATCTGGTTCGTATGTATGGTCGAGTTGGATAAACGGTAAAGCGTGTCCTCTTAAAGTGAAAATAGACGGTTCTGAAATAAGCCTGTCTTGGACAAAGAATAAAACAGATAGTGCCATAAATCAAGTTAAGGTAGTCAAAGCAACTTCTTCCACATTTACAGTTAATAAACCATTCTTCAAACTTTCATTTTATAACGGAAATCAGTGGATAGAATATGATTTTTCGATGTATGACATTGAAAATGCACCGACAAGTGTAAGTGCCGATAAAATTACGATTGACGGTAAGGCTTCTTCTATAGCAGAGTTCAGCAACTACCTTGGTACAAAATCCGTGGATGGATCACTGAAAGTTACATGGAGTCTTGGTAGTCACAGTTACAGCAAAACTGTAAAGAATGTATATAACGCAAGTTATGTGATCCCGGCTTCGTGGTTGGATGCAATTAGTGATGTTTCTCAGGCGTATGCCGGGGGTAAGGTTACAGTTGCTATCAGTTATGGAAGTAAGGTCTACAGCACGATAGCAACGACATTTACCTGTATTGTTTCGGACACATTCTTGCCGACAATCAGCAGTGTCACTCTGGCAGACAAAACAACCACTCCTGTTCCTACCAGTTGGAATAAAGTATTTGTTCAGAATCAGAGTGGTATCAGGGTATCAGCAATTTCTTGTGCTGCCAGTCAGGGTGCTACGGTAAAACGTATCAAGCTGAAACTGGACACACAGTATGTGGAGCAGACCTACAGTGCATCAAGCCTGCCACAGATCAACAGAATCACAAACAGTGGTTCTCTGGAATGTGAGGTAACGATCACTGATAGCCGTGGACGAACTTGCAGTAAGACTTGTACCGTGAATGTTCTTCCCTACGACATTCCGAAGTTCACTCTGATTGAGAGTGACCGATGTGACAAGTCTGGTGAGATGGATAATGACGGAACTTACTTCCTCAGTCAGAGTGCAGTGGAGTATTCCTCCTGTGCAGGACTGAACAGTATCACGATCACGGCAGAGTACAAGAAAACCGATACCTCAGAATGGTTAGATAAAAAGACCATTAAGCCCGGAAGCAATGTTCTGGGTGGGGCATTGGACACTGAGTTTTCTTACGATGTGAGGTACGTTCTGAAAGATGCTTTCAGTACGGTTACTTACATAGATTATGTTTCTACAGCAATTTATCTGATGCACTTCCTACATGGAGGGCGTGGTGTAGCGTTTGGACAGAAAGCAACGATGGATAACACTCTGGACTGTGCTTTCAAAGCACTGTTCCGTGAGGATGTAACGATTGTGAAGAAAGACGGTACACAGGTTTCCATGAGAGAGGTATTGGAGAAGTTGGGATTTTAAGGGAGGTGAAGGATAATGGCAACAATCATTAAAGAGATTGAGGTGGATGTGTCTCAGCTTAACCGTTTTGCTGCGATTGTAGCAAAGCAGTATGATAAGCAGTCCCGTTTCTTGAAGGTAACTCTTCTGGATAGTGGTGAGCGTATCAAAGTAGAATCTGCATCTACCGCAGTCATCAACGCAAGACGTGAAGATGAAGCTGCAAAAACCTTTGAGGGTACAGTCAATGCAGACGGTACGGTAACTGTTCCGCTGACATATTGGATGTTACAGCTTGACGGTACTGTAAAGTGTGATATTTCTATCATCACGGCAAACAAGACGGTACTGAGTACCACGCTCTTTGAACTGGAAGTTCAGGAAGCGGCAGCACCGGATGACTCTGAGATTGAGAAGGATGACGATTATGGTATTTTGATTCAGCTTATCGCAGATGTGCAGGCTATCAAGGATGCAGAAGCAAAACGTGTCACTGCTGAGAACGGTAGAGTTTCGGCAGAGAAGAGTCGTGTTTCTGCCGAAAATTCCAGAGTCAATGCAGAGACAACCCGTGTCAATGCGGAAGCCGCAAGGGTGAAAGCTGAACAGGCAAGGGTATCTGCTGAAAATTCCAGAGTGGATGTTGAAAGCAAACGAGTTACCGCAGAGAAGGGTAGAGTCGATGTTGAGTCTAAGAGGGTAGCTGCTGAGACTGCAAGAGTTCAGGCAGAAACAAAGCGTCAGCAGGACACTTCAAAGGCAATCACAGATTGCAACACTGCTACCGATTCTGCATTGAAAGCGGCAGCTACTATGATGATCGTCAACGATGATACCGGGAAAACCTATCAGGGTGCAATCAAGGTGATTGGTGGTAAGCCCGTATTTGAGTATGACGAAGTTGTTACAGGATAAAGGAGGATAAGACAATGAGCAATCAGTTTGGTTTTCTCTCTGACGATACGTTCGCAGAGAAAATGGACATTATGAACCAGTTCCTTGCTGCGATTGCAACCGGACAGGGTGGTAGCCTGAAACCTACATCTTGGAGTGATGTGCAGGCACTTGTCCGTAAGGGACTGGCAAGCAAGGTATTTGCGGTAGGAGATCAGTTGACCTGCCAGAGAGGTAGTACAACTCTGGTGTGGGATATTATCGGTTTTGACATTGATACCCCGGCAGACAAGCAGTTCACTCACAGTATGACTTTACAGCTTCATGACTGTTTACCGGGTATTCAGTATGATGCACCAGAAGCACTGTTTTATTGTGAGACTGCACTTGCAGCAGGAACTTATAATTTTACACTGCTTGCAGGCTATGACACTACTTATGGTGGTGGCAAGACTTACCAGTTCACTCTTACAAAGGAAGTACCCGCAGGCGGTCAGATTACCTTCCCTTGGAACTGGAATACTCAGGCTTCTACTACAAAGGTTTCCACCTATAAGAGTAGAACTGACACCGCTGCTATTGAAACTGTAGGTGTTACCGAAGGTACAGGTGGTACAAGCCTTGGTACCGCGGATGGTAAGACTACCAACATGAATCATTCTCACAGAATTAGATACGGTTCTAATAACTGGGTTGAATCTGCAATGAGACAGTACCTTAACAGTGATAAAGCTGCCGGGTCTGTATGGACACCTCAGACAAAGTTTGATAGACCTCCGTCTTGGAACGCAAGTACAGCAGGTTTCATGAACGGATTAGATGCAGATTTTCTGGCAGTTATCGGAAAGACCACAAAGGTAACTTGTCGTAATACGGTTACTGATGGCGGCGGTTCTGATACTACAAAGGATAAGTTTTTCCTGCTTTCCAGACGTGAAGTATTTGCAGGTAATGAGGTTAGTAATGTAACAGAGGGTGAGCCTTATCCGTTCTACTCGGACTATTCTGATTACACAAGTGCAAACGCAGGAGCAGATAAAAACCGTATCAAATACCGTGGAGGTAGCCCGCAGTGGTGGTGGCTTCGTACCCCGTACGCCGGGAGCGGTAGCCACGTTCGCGGCGTGTATGCGGACGGTTTTCTGAACTACTACAATGCGGACGTCAGCGATGGGGTGGCCCCGGCTTGTAACGTAATCTAAGATCAGAAATCCACCCCGTTAGGGGTGGGAAAGGAGTGAGGAAAATGTCAGTACCGAAGTCAAAGAGAGGTACACCCAAACTGGAAGTAATTACAAAAGCAAATGAGTTAGCTACACATACCATTCATATTTGCAGTAATGAGAATTGCTTCCCGAAGAGATACCGTTGGTGCATCACAGCAAAGATTGTGGATGCTGCGGTAGAAATCAGCAGGCTTATCAATATGGCAAATTCAGTGTATGTGAATCCTGAGTCCGAACATTGGAAAGCCGACTGGGAATTACGGAGAGGATATCAAGTTCAGGCTTTGGCACAGACATATTCCTTGCTTACCATGATGGATATTGCTTACCGTACTTTCGGAATTGAAGGTTCTAAGATGGATCACTGGACAGGACTTGTAGTCAGCGTCCAGAACCTTCTTAGGAACTGGAAGAGGTCTGATGAAAATAGATACAAGTAAATGATATAAGGTTGACGATTGTAAGATATGTGTTTACCCCGAACACCGGGAACGGTAACAACGTTCGCAACGTGAATACGGACGGTAATCTGAACAACAACAATGCGAACAACAGCAATGGGGTTGCCCCGGATTGTGAGAAACGCTAGTAATAAAGTAGGCATAAGCTGAAATCAATGCACTCACACAAGGAATCGTCATCCTGACCTGAATATAGTAGGGCAAAAACAGAGTGCTGATGTGATTGCCGTCCTTACGGCAGTATCACTATAAACGGCAACCAATGATTTACGGGAGAAATATACATGATGGAATCCGAAGTGAGAGATGAAGTCTGTGACTTTGATAATCTGTACCGGGCTATGCAGCATTGCAAGAACAACGTCATGTGGAAAGACAGTGTAGCCGGGTATGTAAAGAATGGTTTGGTTAATGTTCATAAGCTAAAGGAGAGCGTGGAGAATGGTACATATAAGTTAGATGCCTATACACAGTTCAAAGTGTATGAGCCAAAAGAAAGAGACATTGTAAGTACAAGAATCAAGGACAGGGTATTTCAGAGAAGTCTATGTGATAACTACTTTTACGATACCATGACAAAATCTTTTATCTATGATAACTGTGCTTGTCAGGACGGGAGAGGAACAGAGTTCGCAAGGAAAAGGCTGATTTGCCACCTACAGAAATATTACCGAAAACACGGTACGGAAGGGTGGGTACTCAAAGCAGACTTGAAGAATTTCTTCGGTAGCACCTCTCATGAACTGGCTTACTCAGCGGTAACAAAGAGGGTCAATGATGAATGGGTGAACGGAGAAATCAAACGAATCATTGACAGCTTCAATCAAGGTGATGATCCAGAGGTCGGCATGGGTCTTGGTTCAGAAACGACACAGCTTATACAGTTAGCAGTCTTAGATGACTTCGACCATTTTATAAAAGAGCAACTTCATATTAAGCACTACGTCCGATACAACGATGATTTCATTATCATCCATGAGGATAAGGCTTATTTACAGGAGTGTTTGATAAAGATAGATGCTTGGATGACCGCAAGAGGTTTGAAACTGAGTCCGAAGAAAACACAGCTTTTCAAGGTGACTCAGGGTATCAAGTTTCTAGGTTTCCGCTTCCGGTTGACAAAGACTGGAAAGGTAGTCATGACACTACTGCCTGAGAAGCTATCACACGAACGGCGAAAGCTACGGAAGTTGGTAGAACGGGCAAAGCAAGGGTACATGACGAAGGAAGAGGTTGACAGGTGTTATGAAAGTTGGAAAGCCCATGTAGGTAATGAGAGTAGCAAGAAAAGGAAATCTCCGGGTAGGAGGGCAAGGAGAAATTGCCACAACCTTATTATCTGTATGGATCAATATTATAAAAATTTATGGAGGGAAAGCAAATGTTTGGATTTATCAGTGCAAGAGAACAGCTTGTGAAGGAGCGTCAGAAGAACGCTGCTATGCAGGCACAGATCGCAAAGGCAAACAGTGACATTGAATATCTGGCTATGATGGCAGATATCGAGATGGAGCAGGAAGAGGACGAACAGGAGGTACAGGATCATGGCGAAGAAGAGTAAGTTTGAGATGGTGAAGAATTTCTATGACAACGGACTCTGGAAGGAGAAGAGAGTCAGGGACGCAGTAGTAAAGGGATGGATCAGCCCGGAGAATTTCAAAGAGATTACCGGGGAGGACTATGATGAACAGGAGGACTAAAGAGATGATGAAGGATGGAATATGTACAGCTATCGGAGTGGTTGGAAGCGTGATTGCTTCTCTGTTTGGCGGTTGGGATGCCGCACTGGTAACACTGGTAATTTTCATGGCTATTGATTATGTGACAGGTCTGCTTGTGGCAGGTGTGTTCCATAACTCCGGTAAAACGGAAAACGGTGCTTTGGAGTCAAGAGCAGGATGGAAGGGACTATGCCGTAAGTGCATTACTCTTCTGATGGTTCTGGTAGCCACACGCCTTGATCTTGTGACCGGGACGAACTTTATCAGAGATGCAGTGGTGATTGCTTTTATTGCGAATGAGACTATTTCTATTGTGGAAAATGCAGGTCTTATGGGGATTAACATTCCCCCGGCAATTACATCTGCGATTGAGGTACTTAAAAAGAAATCTGACTCTGTGGATAACACAGATCAGTAAGCACAGGGGAGAGCCATTCTCCCCTCTTCACAAAGGAGTGATACATTATGACGAATCAGGAATTTATTGAACAGGTAGCGAAGTTCGTACAGAAGTATGCAGCACAATACGGGATCAAAGTACATAGTCCGATCATTGCACAGGCAATTCTTGAATCTGGTTGGGGCAATTCCAAACTTGCCGCCCGATATCATAACTACTTCGGACTCAAATGTGGTACGAAGTGGACAGGCAAGAGTGTCAATATGACTACTCAGGAAGAGTACACCGTAGGTACGCTGACTACGATCAAAGACAATTTCCGTGTCTATGATTCTATGGAGGAAGGTATCAAGGGTTACTTTGAGTTCATTCAGCTTGCCAGATATCAGAATCTTAAAGGAATCACTAATCCGAAGAAATATCTGGAAATCATCAAGGCTGACGGATATGCCACAAGTTCTACCTATGTGACAAACAACATGAAACTTATTGAACAGTACAATCTTACGAAGTATGATAAGGGGGTAACTAATATGAGTGATAGACAGAAGCCTGTTAATTGGCTTACACAGTATGTAGGAATCAAGGAAGGTAGTGCAGAGCATAAAGCAATCCTAAAAGTGTTCAACGACTCTGGACTCTGCACCAGATATAAGATGACTGTCAACGATGCTTGGTGTGCTACATCTACATCAGCCGCTTTCATTGCAACCGGACTTTCCAACATCTTCCCTTGCGTGGAGTGTTCTTGTGAGAACATGATTAACCTTGCGAAGAAAGCAGGAATCTGGGTTGAGAATGATGCTTATGTTCCGTCCACAGGTGACGTGATCCTGTACGACTGGGATGACAACGGTGTGGGTGATTGTACCGGATGGAGCGATCATGTAGGTATTGTAGTGTCTGTCAGCGGTTCTACAATCAAGGTCATTGAGGGTAACAAGAATGACTCTGTAGGCTACAGAAACATTGCTGTCAATAGCAGATACATCCGTGGCTTCATTACTCCGAAGTTCTCCGGTGGTACTTCTACCGTAATTCCGTCTACAAAGAAATCTGTAGATGAAGTGGCGAAGGAAGTTCTTGCAGGTGCATGGGGGAATGGTGATGCCAGAAAGAACGCTCTTACTGCCGCAGGATATAACTACTCTGAGGTGCAGGCTGCGGTAAACAGACTTGCAGGCGGTAAAACTACCACACCTACAAAGTCCATTACCGAAGTAGCAAAAGAGGTGCTTGCAGGTAAGTGGGGTAACGGTGATGACCGTAAGAAGAAACTGGAAGCTGCCGGGTACAATTACTCTCAGGTTCAGGCGAAAGTCAATGAACTGGCAAAGGGCAGCACTTCCAGTAAGAAATCTGTGACTCAGATTGCGAAGGAAGTTATCGCAGGTAAGTGGGGTAACGGTACAGACCGTAAGAACAGGTTGACTGCCGCAGGATATGATTATACTGCTGTGCAGAGAGAGGTCAACAGACTTCTGTAATCACACGGTTTTCCTTCCACGTTTCTGAGGGTGTACGGTGACTGTAAAGGTATGAATCATAAGGCTTCCTGAAATCATTGGATTTGCACTCAATGGTGGAAAATGGCGGAACCGACACCCGGGGTGCAGCTTGGGTTGTAGTCGAGAGACAGAACGTAATGATAGGCTGGTTCGATCTCAATGATGTGCTCCGCGGAATTCCAGGCTTTCGGCGTTGTCTTCGTCGTGACGAACTGATTGTAGTATCTGGAATTTACATCATCGACCCAGTAATACGTATCATCCACCTGGGTATAGGAAAGTTCCGTTCCGGGATTCGGGAGAATGCCGAAAGCATACGTAAAGCTGAACTGTCCGCGCGGTGTTTTGCGGTTCCATTCGGTAGTTTCGCCTACACCGCCGTATCCGACATAGCCGCTTGTACAAAGATCCTCGTTCCAGGTGCCGTCCGCATCTTTCGTTACCATGGCCACTGTCGCACTGGTGCCGCCAGAACTTTTCTTTTCATTTTCAAATCCCCCTTACATGCAGAAATGTTTTTTACAGAAACCGTGCCTCCATCTTACAGATCGGGTTTCCGATTGAGGAAAACTTCTCCTCATATTCCGTCATTACATTTCCTTCTGAGAGAACCACATCGTGGTGCAGATCGTATGTGAATGCAGTGAGTTCCCATCCCTCTGCATTTTTCATCTCCTCAAGAGAGAAGTCAAACAGATCTTTATTATCGGTTTTGAATTCCAGTGTTCCGTCCTTCTTTAAAATCTTCTCATACCGTGCAAGAAACTCATGCGATGTCAGTCTCCGTTTCGCATGGCGGTCTTTCGGCCACGGATCGGAGAAGTTAAGGTAAATGCGGTCTACCTCGCCCTCAGCAAACACTTCCGGAAGCTGGCGCGCATCCATGCGGATGAAAAACAGGTTTTTAAGTTCTGTTTCTAATTTTTCACGTTTCTGTACCGCGCGGAGCAGTACGCTGTCGTACATCTCAATACCAATGTAGTTGATCTCCGGGTGCAGAACCGCCATATCCATCAGGAAACGTCCTTTTCCCATTCCAACCTCAATATGAATCGGATTTTCATTTCCAAAAACCTCAGCCCACCGTCCCCGGCAGCTCTCCGGTTCCTGCACAACGAACGGACAGGAAGCAATCACATCTTTTGATCCTCTGATATTTCTAAGGCGCATATGCGTAAAATTCCTTTCTTAAGTGATAAATATTAGAATAAAAGCCAATCATATCCAGTATATCATAGCTCCCGAAAAAGCAAAACAGAAAAATCCCGTTTTCAAATTTTCGAAGTTTTCAAAATACTATATACAATATCAACCTGCACATAGCATTTCTTATCAGCAATATGACAATCGGATTGGATCCATATCGAAATCATATGAGGGACCATCTTTTGGCTATTGATATTGGAAGAAAAAATATGACCCATTGTCTATTTTTAATCAAAAAGTCGATCGAAATCCCACTTTTTTTTACGATTTCAATATGTCAACTTTGGAAAAAAAGGTGTAGAATACTAACAGCAAAGATGCAGGAGTTTCTCCTGTACTTTTTGCCCTGTATATCAAAATTGGTCAGTGGACCAGATTTGATTGTTATGCAAATATCATAAGGAGGGAAAGCGATGCTATGGAATCTGTAATTAACAAACTTGCAGAGATCGAAACGGCTGCTACTAAGATTATGCAGGCTGCCGAGAATCAGAAGAAGCTCCAGGACGAGCAGCAGGAAGAGCGGATTGCAAAATTCGATGCAGATCTGGAAGCGGAAACGGCAAAGCGGATTGAAGAGATCACAACAAAACTTCATTCTACTACAGATGCGGATCAGAAAAAGCAGCGGGACTCTGCCGCCGAACTTCTATCTTCACTGGACGCTTATTACGAGCAGAATCACGGAGCACTGTCCACGCAGATTTACGAAAACATTATAAGGAAGTGAAACGATGAGCGGTCTATTATCCTACAGCGGCCTTACCACAAAGATAAGAGCCATGCAGAGCCATCTTTTAAACGACCAGAATTTTCGGGAAATCGTGGAACTGGAGAGTGTACCGCAGGCAGTTTCTTACCTCAAGCAGCATAAAGGCTATGAGGATCTGTTTGAGGGCTACAACGAAGCTGACCTTCACCGAGGTCAGATCGAGAAAATGCTGCGCCTGACGGTATACCGGGATTTTTCCAAGCTGTACCGTTTTGCAAATGTAGAGCAGAGAAAGTTCCTTGCGCTCTACTTCAAACGATACGAAGTGTCCGTTATCAAAGAATGCCTGAACACGGTATTTGATCACCGTGATGTGGTATTGAACCTGTCCATATTCGACGAGTTCTTTAACAAGCATTCCCAGCTGGACATCAATCTTCTGGCGTCCTCCAGGACGATCGAAGAACTGATTGCGAACCTGAAAGGGACAGAATATTATGCCCCGTTGTCGCAGCTCGCGGATATCGAGCGTCCGACCCTGTTCGACTATGAGATGACCCTGGATCTGTATTACTTTGCACAGATGTGGAAGGACAGATCAAAAGTAGTGACAAAGCGGGATCTGGAAGAGCTGACCGCTGCATGGGGAAGCAAGTTTGACATGCTGAACCTTCAGTGGATCTACCGTTCCAAACGCTATTATCACATGACCAGCGCACAAATCTACGCCCTGCTGATTCCGGTTCATCACCGGCTGAAAAAGGATGTGGTAAAGGCACTGGTAGAAGCCGAGAATATGAGTGCATTTTCCCAGCTGCTGGAACAAACCTATTATGCGAAACGGTATGATTCCTTCAAGGTCGATACGCTGGAATCCATGTATGCAGCTATTATGAAGCACATACTTTCCAGTGAATCCAGACAGGATCCTTATTCCGTTGCCACCATATACTCATACCTCTATCACAAAGAGCACGAGGTAAACCGGCTTATTATTGCACTCGAGTGCGTACGTTACCGTATCAGCGCTGACGAGGCAATGCAGCATATCGCAAAAACTTAATACACGGGGAGGTGTACTCATTGATTGTCAAGATGAAATTTCTGAGCATCACCGGGCCGAAAGCCGACATTGACCGTGTGGTCAACACTTATCTCTCAAAATATGAGATACATCTGGAAAACGCTCTGACAGAGCTGTCTACGATGCAGAATATCACACCGTATATCCAGATCAACCCATACAAAGAGACATTAAAACAGGCGGAAGATTTTACAGCACTTCTGCCGGAAGAGAAGCGTACCACCACGAAAAGACTTTCCCTGGAAGATGCCATCAACTGCGTCCACGGATTGGATCACACCCTTGGCCAGTTGAACCAGGAGCGTACAGAACTGGAAGCAAAAAAGAAAGACTTGATGGAAAAAGCACAGAAAATCGAGCCGTTCCAGGATCTGCACTGCAATCTTTCCTCTATTCTGGATTTCCACTTTATCAAATTCAGATTCGGAAAGATCACAAAAGAGTATTACAACAAGTTTGAGAGCTACTGCTATGAGAACAGCGATACGGTATTCTACCGCTGCCATTCCGATGAGCAGTATGTATGGGGCATTTACTTCTGCCCGAGAGATCAGGTCACGAAAGTGGACGCCGTATTCTCATCCCTGCACTTCGAAAGAATCTACGTTCCGGACGAGTACAGCGGAACGCCGGAGGATGCTTACACAGCACTTCAGGCAGAAATCAAAAAGACAGACGATGCACTCAGCGAGTGCTCACGGAAACTGGCAAAATGCCTTTCAGACTCCGCAGAGGATCTGGTTGCAGCAAAAGAGCAGTTAGAGCAGCTCTCCGGCAACTTTGATGTCCGTCGCCTGGCAGCCTGCACGAAATCCAAGAAGGAAACCTTCTATATCCTGTGCGGCTGGATGTCGGAAAAAGATGCCGCTTCCTTCCAGAAAGACATCGAAAACGACACGAATCTCTTCTGCTTCATCGAGGATGATGCAAACAATGTTCTGCGTCAGCCGCCGACAAAGCTGAAAAACCCGAAAATCTTCCGTCCGTTTGAGATGTACGTGAAGATGTACGGACTGCCAAATTACAATGAAATTGACCCTACGATTATCGTAGGACTTACCTATGCCTTTATTTTCGGAATCATGTTTGCCGATGTAGGACAGGGACTGTGTCTGCTGATTGGCGGCGCACTGCTGTACCACTACAAGAAGATGGATCTGGCAGCGATCATGAGTACCTGCGCGGTATTCTCTGTGATCTTCGGATTCCTGTTCGGCAGCTTCTTCGGATTTGAGAATGTCATACCGGCCCTCTGGCTGCATCCGAAGGAAGCGATGACAACGCTTCCGTTCATCGGTTCGATGAACACCGTATTTGTCGCAGCGGTTGCATTTGGTATGTTCATGATTCTGACAGGAATGGTTCTGCATATGATCAATGCAGCAAGAAACCATAAGCTCGGCGAGCTTCTGTTCAGCCAGAACTCCCTGGCAGGCTTCATTTTCTATGGAGCACTTGCCGTTACACTCGTTCTCCTGTTCAGCGGCCATAAAGCTCCGGCTGTCGGCGTGATGGTAGTCATGTTCGGTATTCCGCTTCTTGCGATCTTCTTAAAAGAGCCACTGGAGCGTATGGTAGAGAAGAAGGGCAATGCATTTCCGGAGACCGGAAAGGGAATGTTCTTTGTACAGGCATTCTTCGAACTCTTCGATGTGCTTTTGAGCTACTTCTCCAACACAATTTCCTTTGTCCGTGTCGGCGCATATGCAGTCAGCCATGCGGCTATGATGGAGGTTGTCCTGATGCTCGGCGGAGCAACAGGCGGCGGCAGCATCAGCTGGCCGGTTATTGTTCTCGGAAACATCTTCGTTGCCTGCCTTGAGGCACTGCTGGTAGCGATCCAGGTACTGCGTCTGGAGTATTACGAGATGTTCAGCCGGTTCTATGAAGGAGACGGAAAACCGTTTGTTCCGTTTTTGAAAAAAGGCGAGAAATAAAAGAGGATTCAGAGCCATGCGAAATGGAAGTGAATATGGCGGGAAGCTGTATCGGGAAAAAGTGAAAATGGCTCCGGATCGCAGCAAAGAATAAATTTAATGAATTAACTTCAGGAGGAAAACTATTATGAACTCAGCATTTGTACAGGTACTTACTGCAATCGCAATGGTATTAACCATCGTTGTTCCTATGACTTATTACTTCAAAGGTGAGCACAACAAAAATCGTTACAAAAAATCTCTGGCAGCCAATGTAAGCGGCTTCTTCGGCCTTCTGCTGATCGCAACCGTTGTTTCCTTCGCAGGCGCAACAACTGCATCTGCTGCAACAGAAGCAGGCGCTGGTCTTGCAACCGGTCTTGGTTACATCGGTGCAGCTCTTGTTACAGGTCTTTCCGGTATTGGTTCCGGTATCGCCGTTGCATCTTCCGCAAGCGCAGCTCTTGGAGCAATCAGCGAAGACGGCAGCATCTTTGGTAAATCCATGATCTTCGTAGCTATGGCCGAAGGTATCGCTCTGTATGGTCTGATCATCTCCTTCATGATTCTTGGTAAACTTTGATTCCAAAACCGGAAGGTATTGATCTTCACCTTAAGTTGGAGGAATCATAAATGAAAATGTTCTTGATCAGTGATAACGTAGACACTCAGACGGGCATGCGCCTGGCCGGAGTGGAAGGCGTTGTCGTTCATGAGCGCGAGGAGCTTTATGATACACTGCAGAAAACACTGGCAGACAAAGAGATCGGAATTATTCTCCTTACAGAAAAGTTCGGGAAGGAATTCCCGGACATTCTGGAGGATGTCCGCCTCAACCATAAGCTTCCGCTGCTCATTGAAATTCCGGACCGTCACGGTACCGGAAGAGCGCCGGACTTTATCACTTCCTTTGTAAATGAATCTATTGGATTAAAACTGTAAGAATGCCCTGGAGGTGACACACATTGACTACTGAGGAAAAACTTCAGAATTTTTATAATCATTCCCTGGACAGTGCAAACCGTGAAGCAGAACGTGTGATCGGCGATCACCAGAAAGCTCTGGATAAGATCTTCGAGGAGCATAAAGCAACCGCAAGACGTCAGGCAGAAGAAGAAGTTGCTGCCGAGACCGAGAAAGCAAAACGTGATGTCAATAAGACACTGTCTGCGGATCAGCTTCATATCAGACGGAAGCTGTCCCGTAAAAATCTGGAATTAAAAGAAAAACTGTTTAAAGAAGTTCGTGAAAAACTTACCGCTTATAAAAAGGATCCATCCTATGAGGAGTATCTGGAGCGCAAAATCCGCGAAGCCGTTACGTTTGCCGGAAATGACAAACTGACCTTATATCTGGATCCGTCAGACGAAGCTCATAAGGCTTCCCTGGAGCAGAAACTCTCCGTAACCCTTACCATTTCGGCCATGCCGTTCCTTGGCGGCGTGCGCGCGGTCATTCCGGAGAAAAATATTCTGATCGATAATTCCTTCGAGACCCTTCTGAACGAAGAGCGGGAGAATTTCATCTTTCACGGAGGTGTAGAGCATGAATAAAACCGGAGTTATCTATGGAATCAACGGTCCGGTCGTATATCTGAAAGGAAACACCGGATTTAAAATGTCCGAGATGGTTTACGTTGGTAAAGAACGTCTGGTCGGCGAGGTTATTGCCCTGACAAAGGATACCACCACAGTACAGGTTTTCGAGGAAACCACAGGACTGAAACCAGGCGAAACAGTTACCGCATCCGGAGATGCCCTCTCTGTTACACTGGGACCTGGAATCCTGAACAACATTTTTGACGGTATTGAGCGTCCGCTGTCCGAGATTGCAAAGCAGTCCGGTAAATATATCAGCCGCGGTCTTACCGTAGATTCTCTGGATACAGAGAAAAAGTGGGATGTCCATGTAACTGTTTCAGAAGGCGAAGAGCTGATGGGCGGCGCAATCATTGCAGAGACACAGGAGACCCGTTCCATCGTACACAAATCGATGGTTCCGCCGGATGTCAACGGCACGGTTATCTGGGCTGCCAAAGACGGAAAGTACACCATCCTTGACCCGATTGTAAAACTGAAACTGGAAGACGGCCTGTTGGCAACTGATGGTTGGTCGCTCATTGACGATTCCCGCGGACTTTTGTTTGATAATGATCCGGACTGGGACTGGGCTAAGGAACGCCCCGCTAATGAAGGGCAAGACTGGTACTTCATGGCTTACGGACATGACTATAAGCAGGCTTTGAAAGACTATACTCTTTTTGCTGGTAAGATGCCGTTGCCTCCCCGTTACGCATTTGGCTATTGGTGGTCGCGTTATTGGCTGTATTCTGACAAAGAGTTCCGTAATCTGATTGATAATTTTCATACTTATCAGATACCTTTGGATGTGTTAGTGGTAGATATGGACTGGCATTATACCGAGAAAGGTAAGGGGGGCTGGACAGGCTGGACCTGGAACAGGGACTTATTTCCGAATCCTCAGGGTTTCTTGAAATACCTGAAACAGAATAACGTGAAAGTGACACTCAACCTGCATCCGGCAGACGGAGTGGCCGCTTATGAAGAGAAATATCCGGAGATGGCTAAGGACATGGGTGTAGACCCGGCTACAAAGCAGACGATCCCTTGGATAAATTCAGATAAGAAGTTCATGAAGAATATGTTCAAGAATATCCTGGCTCCGATGGAAAAAGACGGAGTGGACTTCTGGTGGCTGGACTGGCAGCAGGGAATGTTCGACTCAAAGGTGAAGAATCTGAGT
>ERZ827522.152-NODE-152-length-101071-cov-24.223549_pt1 | contig 101071 bp, 95 predicted proteins | sample MGYA00519580_ERZ827522 | MGnify/ENA primary metagenome ERZ827522 (study PRJEB31778, sample SAMEA3449340) | human gut metagenome | biome: human gut; feature: human-associated habitat; material: faeces | place: United Kingdom | collected 2010/2012 ... | reverse complement strand
AATCGGTAATGACAGCCGAATATAGACCTGTAGAATACGGAAAGGACTATGATGTAGTCAATCATCCTGATAAATTTCAACTATATATAGATGGAAAAGAAGTAGAAGAATAACACGGTGAACTTTTTATACTGAAATATGTACGATTCCAATAATGATATGAACTTATGGGAATATATTGCGGATACTTTGTGAACTTTATCCTGATACAATGATTATGCTGATGAAAGAAGGCATAGATAACTGAATACAAGAAAGAGACGAAAGCCTCAGTAGTTAAGAAAAAACTACTGGGGCTTTTTTTCGTGCCTGAATTTCTCAGCCAATAACTGCGGGCGTATCCCGGCAGGATAAAGGCGGAGCAGGCATGATCCTAAACAGAGGTCCGCCTTCTGGATTTGAAACGAGCAACAAGATTTCAAATTCAGGAGGAACGGATATGTATATTGAACACCCATATTTTTACGAAGGAAAGTATTACGCAAATATTGATGGAGAAATGATCGAGATTACAAAAGAAGTTGCGTATGCGATGAATAATTTTTACAGAAGCAGCAAGGCAAAAAAAGTTGAGATTAAGAATGAACTGGGTGAGGTTGTGGATAAGATGCTGAGAGAAGTACCTTACAGCGGTCAGTCCATTGATGGAGAAGGCTTCATGATTGAGGATTTTCCAGATCTGAACTGTGATGTGGAGCACTGTGTACTGACAAAAATGGAACAGCAGGATATTCACACAGTGATCAATCAACTGAACTCAGAGGAACGCATGATTATTTATGGCATTTTCTTTGAAAACAAGACACAGACACAGATGGCGGAGATTATGGGGATTTCCAGACAGATGCTGTCATACAAGCTGAAATCCACTCTTAATAAGATGCGTGAAATGTATATGAATAAATTTTTTTAAAAAATTTTTCAAAATCTTTTGCATCTGCCAAAGTCATTTGACTTTAGTAATTAGAGGAAGTTAAAGGACTTCCTAAAATGAACCATGATAACTGAATATCCAATAATAACTGACGTGACATTTCATGCAAAGAGCACGAGGAAGATGCCGCTATAGGATTATAAGACAAAACAAAGATTTTTAGTTCAGTCCGTAATGCTGCGAAAAAGCACTGACCGAAGCCAGCTGGCAGGCTGGTGATGCGATGATATGTATGAGATGCGATACACTTGCAGATCCTGAGAAGTCTGTAACTGGTAAACCTATGAACTGCTGGAGCCTGGAAACGAGAGTTTCCGGGTTGTGGTCCGGAGTATGCATCCGGGCAGGTTATTATTCCCTTCCTGCATATGCGGGAGTAACGATTCGGGGTATCGAGGATAAATAGAATCGAGCGAGCACTGTTTAATAATCAAATTGGCTATAGAGGTTATGCGGCAGAGCTTTCCGTCTTGGAAAGGAACTCTGCCGTATTCCTGTGGAGCCAATATAGCGCTATGAATGCTTTACAAATAAAAAAAGATTGGAGAGATGACAAGTGACGATTCGAAGAGGAGATATCTTATGGGCGGATCTCGGTATGTTCCCGACAACTTCGGTTCAGGGTGGAGTAAGACCGGTGATCGTAGTAAGTAACAACAAAGCTAATACATACAGTTCAGTCATTACAGTAGTTCCGCTGACGTCAAGAATATATAAGAAGCGGTATTTGCCAACACATGTATTTATCAGCAAATATGATATGACGGGAATCCGAAAAGGAAGCCTGGCACTGGCTGAACAGGTTATGAGCATTTCTACGAAATGTATTATTGAGAAATGCGGAAGAGTAAATAAGTGGAGCCTGGATCGGGTACTGAAAGCAGTACGGATTCAGATGGGAATGGAAGGAGAAGGGCATGACGGCAGAGGAATATAGAAACTATCTGGAAACGGATTTTGATGATGTAGATCTGAAGGAATTGAAGGACATCCGAAAAATAAGGATTGACCGGAATCAGACGAAAGAAAAAAGAATAGCTCAATATCTTAGACAAGTGGGAAATCCCTATCTTGTCTGTATAGGAAATGTAAAAGTGAAAATACGGTTTGCAAACAATGGAGTATCTTTTGAAGATGCATTTGAGGAACTTTTGCTTTCTGTATAAAAAGTGGTGGTAAAATCTGAAGAGTTATGTTAATATGGAGGCGAGGAATTCAGGACTCCTCATTTCTATTAGGACAAAATCGACTCACCCTCTGGGTTTTACCAATGTTGATGGAAAGGTAAAACTAAGGAGGATGAAGATGAATCAAATTAACAATTCAAAGAAAATCTATCATGCAGCCATTTATGTTCGTTTATCGAAAGAAGATGGCGATGTTGCTACTGCTGGAAAGCGTGAAAGCAACAGTATCTCAAATCAGAAAGATCTGATAAAAAATTTCCTAAAAGATAAAAAGGATATAGTTGTTGTATCAGAACGGGTGGATGACGGTTACAGCGGTTCTAATTTTGAACGTCCTGCATTTCAGATGATGCTGGAAGATATCAAAAAAGGAATTGTGGATTGTGTCGTTGTAAAAGACCTTTCCCGTTTTGGACGTGAGTATATTGATGCCGGAAAATATATCGAAAGATTATTTCCGGCACTTGGCGTGCGGTTTATTGCGGTCAATGATCATTATGACAGCCTGGAAGGGAAAAGTCAGGCAGACGAAATCGTGATTCCCTTCAAGAATCTCATTAACGATGCATATTGCCGTGACATTTCTATCAAAATAAGAAGCCACCTGGAAGTAAAGAGAAAAAATGGGGAATATATCGGAGCGTTTACACCGTATGGCTACCAGAAAGATTCAGATAATAAAAACAAACTGGTGATAGATGCATATGCGGCAGGTATCATCAAAGAAATTTACCGCATGAAATTATCAGGTATGAGCCAGACAGCAATTGCCAATGCATTGAACAAACAGGGTGTTCTTTCACCAATGGAATACAAGCACAGTCTTGGAATAAGGATTCAGGATAATTTTAAAACACACGAACAGGCAGAATGGAGCGCCATGTCGGTAAAAAGAATCCTTGAAAATGAAGTATACACTGGAACTCTGGTGCAGGGAAAAAGAACAACACCAAACCATAAAGTAAAAAAATTGATGAAAAAGCCGGAGACAGATTGGGTTAGAATTGAAAAAAACCATGAGGCTATCGTATCAGAACGAGAATTTGCACTGGTGCAGAGATTATTAGGGATAGATACAAGGACTTCTCCGAACGAGGAAAAGGTATATCCATTATCTGGACTTGTGGTTTGTGGAGACTGTGGGGCAATGATGATCAAACGGGATGTTCCGGCAGGAGGAAAGGTATACGCTTACTATATCTGTTCCAGACATGCGGCTACGAAAGCGTGTGCAGCACACAGAATACCAATGGGTAAACTAGAAGAAACAGTATTGGAACTGGTAAAAATCCATATTGAAAATATCCTTGATATGAAAAAAATCATGGATTTTATCCATGAAGTACCATTTCAAGAATTGGATATAAAAGAACTGGAAATTAGAAAAGAAGCAAAAGAAAAAGAAGCCGTGCGATGCCGGGAGTTAAGAGATTATCTATATGAGGATTTCCGTGAAGGAATCATTTCAAAAGAAGATTATAAAGAGCTTCATGACGGGTACACAGAAAAACGGAAAAAAGCCGAGGAAGCAGTCCGAAGCATTGATCAGCAGATCAGTGAAGTCCTGGAATCAAAAAGTGATAAATATCATTGGCTGGATTATTTTGCCGAGCATCAGAATATACAGGAACTTACAAGAACTGTTGCTGTTGAACTGATTGACCAGATATTAGTATATGACAAAAAACATATTGAAGTCAGATTTAATTTTGATGATTGTTATCAATCTTTGTTACGGCAGATACAGTCGGTGGGATGCGATGTCAGCACAGGTATGGACGGAAGAATAGAAATTCAAAAGAGGGAGGTCGTATAAATGGCTCGAAAATCAAGAAAAGTAGATTATGTGAATGTTGGAAATAAAGAAAATTTGGTTACAGAAGCTGAAAACCAGTGTGAAAAAGTTTCACATGCAGCCCTTTATGCAAGGCTTTCCTATGAGAGTGAAAAGAACAGAGAAAGAAATACGATAGAAACGCAGATGGTTCTGCTTCATAATTTCGTAAAAGAACAGAAAGATATCGTGGTTGCAAAGGAATATTATGATATATCTAAAACCGGAACTAATTTTGAGAGAGATGGTTTTAATGAGATGATGCAGGACATCAAAGAGGGAAATATTGACTGTGTTATTGTTAAAGATCTTTCTAGACTTGGAAGAAATTATGTAGAGGCAGGAAGCTATATTGAAAGAGTGTTCCCATTCTTTAATGTGCGTTTTATTTCGGTGAATGATCATTATGATTCGTTCAGAGATGACATAAGCCTGCTGATCAGCATGTCAAACGTGTATAATGAGTTTTATTCCAGAGATTTGGCAAAGAAAATAAGAAGTTCATACCGGACGAGCTGGGCAAATGGCGAATTTCCTTCCGGTCAGATGGCTTATGGTTATGAAAAAGACAAGGATAATCCTCATCAGCTGATTCCAGATCCGGTAGCGGCACCAGTGGTGAAAAAGATATTTCAGTATTTTATTGATGGAATGACTTATGCAGAGATTGCCCGGAAATTAAATGCGGATGGGTATCTCTGCCCGAAAGCCTACAAGCTGGATAAAGCAGGAAAAGCAAATGAAAAGTCAGCGACATGGACATGGAGTGGAGGAACAGTCCACAAAATCCTTGAGAATCAATATTATGCCGGTGATAGTGTGCATAATCAGTTTACCAATGATTCCTGGGCAGCACAGAGACAGAAAATGAATCAGAAAGAAGAATGGATCATTATCAAAAATACCCATGAGGCACTTGTGAGCAGAAAGGATTTTGATGAGGTACAGGAAAAGATTGGTCATATCGTAAAACGGGTTAATGAAGCTCGTAAATCAAATGGCAATAATGTAAGAGACTTCAACTTTTTCAAGCAGAAAATTGTATGTGCAGACTGTGGAAAAACCATGTATTTATATGGGAAAACAAAAGGCAATCATCGTAGGTTTTACTGTGGAAATAATAAGCTCCACGGGAAGTGTACGCCACATTCTATCACTGATTTGGAAGTGAATGATTATGTACTGCGTGTGATACGTGCACATATCAATGTATATGTTGAAAATGTAGATTTGATTCGGCGGTTGAATCAAAGACAGGAAAGCATTAAAAAATATGATGTGTTTAACAGGGAAATCAAGAAATGCCGGAAAGAACTGGAAAAAGTGGCAGTACACCGGGAAAGATTGTTTGAGGATTATGTGTGCCGTATTATTGATGCAGAGCAGTATGAAACATTTTCAAAGCAGGATGCGGAAACAGAAAAAGAGATCCAGAATAACATGGAAATTTTATTAAAGCATCAGGTTGGATATGAAAAAAATTTTCACACAGAGGAAGAATGGGAAACATTGATCAATAAATACCGCAATACGAGAACGCTGACAAAGGAAATGGTCAATGCTTTTGTAGAAAAAATCGAAATACATGAAAGCGGTTCTATTACGGTACGTTTGGTGTATGATGATATGTTGGAAGAATTAAGAAAATATGCAAAAGAACGGGAGGCTGAGTTATGCCAGTAACAGAATGTATCGCTGTTTATATCAGACTTTCGTCGGAGGATAATGATGTAGATGGCAGTATAAAAGCCGAAAGTAACAGTGTCAGTGCACAGAGAATGCTGATAAACGAATTTATCAAAAAACAGGACGAATTTACTAACTGTCCAGTAGTTGAATATGTAGACGATGGGTACAGTGGTACAAACTTTAACCGTCCTGGCTTTCAGAGGATGGTGGAAGATGCAAAAGCAGGACGTATAAAAAGTATTGTTATAAAGGACTTTTCAAGATTTGGAAGAGATTATCTGGAAGTGGGGAATTATCTGGAAAAAATCCTGCCAGTCCTTGGTATTCGAATTATCTCAATTAACGATGGCTTTGACAGTATCAATTCCTCTGGTTTTACTGGAGGAATGAGTGTAGCGTTAAAAAATATGCTGAATGCAATGTACAGCAGAGATTTGTCCAGAAAAGTTCGTTCTGCTATGAAAACACATGCTAAAAACGGTGAATATATGCCGGCTTTTCCCAAATATGGATATATTAAAGATCCAGAAGATAAGCATCATCTGGTTATAGACCCAGAAGCGGCTGAAATAGTGAAACTGATATTCACAATGGCGGCAGATGGAAAAACAAAAGGACAGATAGCAAAACATCTGAACGAAACCCATGTGCTTACATGCCGGGAGTATATGTGCAGAAAAGGTATAAAAATGCACAGAGAAAACGAAAAAGAAAAGAAACTCTGGTCAGTCACAACAATCTCAGATATGCTCAAAAATGAAGTGTATCTTGGAAAAATTATTTGGAATAAAAAGAGAGTGGCAAGAACAGGAAGCAATAAATTGGTTTCCAATGATAAAGAAGAGTGGATTGTTGTAGAAAATGCACATGAACCAATTATATCCGATGAATTATTCCAGAAAGCAAATGAAAAAGCATTTACTAACCAGAAAAGAGTTCTTACAAAAAGAGGAGTAGCCTGCCCTATTTTCTTTTGTCCGACCTGTGGAAGAAGACTTGGTTTTACCAGCAGAGAGACTGGGTATCGCTGTATGCAGGCACATATCAGCGGTCTTAGTGGGTGTGCGGAAAGTAAAATGGACAGGAAAGAAGCAGAAGAAACAGTACTGGATGCAGCCAGAAATATGGCACAACTCATTTCGGAAAATCTTGAGAAAAAGAAAAGTGAATGGCATAAAACAATTTTGAAAGAAGAAAATATCGCAACACTGGAAAGTGAAAAAAAGCGACTCTCGTCAAGAAAAATGAAACTGTATTCTGATTATCGTTCAGAAGTGTTGGACAAGGAAGGGTATATGGAAGAACTGGAAAAAACGACTTCCCGTATTTCAGAAATCACTTTGCAGATAGCAGAATTGGAGAATGAGATTGCAGTAGCGAAGAAAAAATGTGATGAAGCAACAGAAAAAGAAATGGAAGTAAATGAGATTGCAGCATTGCAGGATTTTGACAAAATACAGCTGTCAAAGATTATTGAGAAAGTCTTTATTTATGAACCAGGTCGTATGGAGATAAGCTGGAAGATGGATGACATTTTCTACAAAGAAGAAAAAGCATAAACGGAATAAGATTGTTCGCATGGAGCATCACTGGATGAAAACAGTGGTGCTTTTTGCGAATTAAAAGCAAATTTTTTTTAGACTTATATTGACAAAAGCAGAGTTGTTGGCACTTACACCAAAGGATGTTGATTTTGAAAGAAATCAAATTAGCATTACCAAGACTTACTATCGAACAGAAAGGCAGGATGTGATTACGGAGCCTAAGACGAAGCAATCTGTAAGACTGATAGAAATACCGGAGTTTCTTAAACAGGAGATTAAGGATTTTATAGATAGTCATTATGGGATGCCGGAGAATGAAAGACTCTTCCCTATTGTGCAGGAAGCAGTACAGCACAAGATGAAGCACCAAATGGAGAAAGCAGGAGTAAAGAAAATTCGAGTTCACGATTTGAGACATTCGCATGTGGCGTATTTAATTAATAAAGGAATTGAGCCCATTCTGATAAAGGAGAGGGTGGGACACAAAGATATACGTATCACATTAAATACTTACGGACACTTATATCCGAACCAACAAAGAAAAGTAGCGGATATGCTGGATTTTGAAAAAGAGAAAAGCCCTAACAGCGGCAACTGCTAGGACTTGTGATAACAGGAAAACCTCTGTTACCTATGTAATCACAGCATAAGTATAACAGAGGTTCTTCCGTGTGACAATGAGATTTTAGGAAACGGAGGACTTTATGGAAGAAAAGAAAACAGAACTGAAAATGATTAAGATGTCAGAAGTGCAGTCGCAGGAGATAGAGTGGCTTTGGTATCCATTCATCCCTTATGGAAAGCTGACAATCGTACAAGGTGATCCTGGAGACGGAAAGACAACCTTGATATTAAATATTGCTGCCAAGTTATCCAAAGGAGAGGGGATGGATAATGATATGAAGCTGATGGAATCAATGAACATTATTTATCAGACTGCCGAGGACGGGCTTGCAGATACTGTAAAGCCAAGGCTTGAAAAGGCAGGTGCAGATTGTGAGAGGATATTGATAATTGATGAAAGCGACAAATCCCTTTCTATGGCAGATGATAGGCTGGAAGAAGCCATTATCCAGACGGGAGCGAGGATGTTGATTTTAGACCCGATACAAGCCTATTTGGGTGGTGGCATAGATATGAACAGAGCAAATGAAGCAAGGGATATGACGAAGCGATTAGGAGCTTTGGCGGAGAAATACAAATGTGCCATTATTCTTATCGGTCATATGAATAAGGCATCTGGTAATAAGGCGGCTTATAGGGGCATGGGTTCTATTGATTTCTTTGCAGTAGCAAGGAGCGTGTTGTTAGTCGGCAGAGTGGAAGGAGAACCTAATATCAGAGCAGTTGTTCAGATAAAAAATAATTTGGCACAGTTCGGACATCCCAAGGCATTTGAACTGATGGAACGTGGTTTTAAGTGGATGGGAGATTATGAGATTACAGCGGATGAAGTGCTTGGTGGTATTGCCCCAAAAGCAAATAAATTGGAGCAGGCAAAGCGGATGCTTCGGGAACTGGCAGAGACTTCTAATGCGGTACAGAGTAATGAGATTTTTGATATGGCTGAGGAACAGGGGATTTCTAAAAGAACATTGGAAAATGCCAAAAAGGAGCTGTGTATCAGGGCAAGAAAAATCAATGACTCATGGTATTGGGAACTGGATAAGATAAAGCAGATTTAAGGGAAGACCGCAACAATGCAGACTATATAAAATTTGCGGTGATGAACCTTGCAAGGTTGCAAAATTTATAGACCTTGCGTTGTTGCGGTCTTGATGGAAAGGATGGATTGATAGGATTGAAAAATATGCAGATTTCAGAGGAATTATTTATTGCACTCCTTAAATATCACTTGGTGGAAATAGATGATGTTTTACCGGAGATCAAGAAAGGTTTGGAAGAAAAATTGGAAGCTATGGTAAGGCGGGATTTATATACAAAATATAAGACTGCACCAACCGAGGAAGAGAGAGAAAAGGCAAGGCAGGAGTATCTGGAAAAGGTGGGAATGCACCGGAACTTTAGATGGTAAAACATTTCCTTTAATGTGTATGACGGGAGCGTGGCACGCTCCTGTATATGGCAGTTAAGGAGAAAGCCGGATTAGGGTGTAATGGCGGAAGCGGACTACATTCACGAGCCCTCGGCGTTTGAGAGCGAAATACACCCATCGCACAAATCGGAGATTTGTACTCTGTGTATTTCGCCCTTGCAGGGGGCGAAGGTCAGCATAGCTGCCCTTTCAAATGCTGTCGCATTTGTGTCCATGCCGGATACGGCAATGAGTTCGTAAACGGACACCTATGTGTCCACTCACAATGGCATAATCGCCATCATTTTTCAAAGAAAGGGGGCAATGTCTATTGTAAGAAATTCATTTATACAGATGTCAAAATTGACAAATTTAAAAGGCAGGATTAACTATATCTCCAGTCACGCAAGGCAGGAAAATTTGTACGCAGTTTATGAAACAACTGACCGTAAGTTTTGGACGGAACTTGCCAAGTGTAATCAGGAGGAGTTTAAGAAAAGCGGAACGGAAGGCAAGTGCATTGAAGCAAGGGAACTGATCATTGCACTGCCGGAAAGCTTTGTGGATTATGAGCCGGACAGGCTGCTGAAACTTTTTACGGAACACTTCAAACAAAATTACGGTGTGGAGTGTATCGCTGCTTTGCACCATAACAAACGCAAGACCAATTATCATATCCATCTTATCTTTTCGGAGCGAAAGTTGCTTGATGAGCCTGTGGAGAAGATTGCCACAAGAAATATGTTTTATGATGAAAACGGAAAGCATGTACGCACCAAGAAAGAGATACTGGATGAAGTAGGACAGCTTCGGTGTGGCTGTAAAATCATTCCCAAGGGCGAAGTATATGAGCGGAACGTATTTACCATAAAAGACAGCCGGTTTAAGAGCGCTGTTTTCCTTGATGAAGTGAAACGCTCCTATACAGATCTTATCAATATTTATGTGCGGAATGATAGGGAGAAACTGAAAGTATTTGATAAGAACGGGGTGTATCTACCGATGAAAAAGGTTGGCAAGAACAATCCAAAAGCAGAGCAGATAAAAGCGGATAATCAAGTTCGTTCCATGTGGAATCAGACGGTGGACAGGGCGCTGGTTTGCGGCGTGCCGGAGGTGCAGATTATGGATGTGAAGCAGGGCGAAATCGGACAGAAAGTAAAGGATTCCATTCAGAAGTCGGGGAGAAATCCGGTACTACTAAAAAGTATTATTATGACCGCTGTTTATGCGTTGGAACTTCTCATTGGTAAGTTGTTCAAGAGGGCTTCACAAAAGGATAAGGGCATGGAAACGATTGTAAAGGCAGAACCGGAGCAGACAGCGTTTAAGAGGGGAAAAGCCAAAAGCGAGCCTGTAGCGGAAATGCCGAAGAAGTCAGCACTTGCTTCCAAGTATCCGAGGCTTGCAGATATTTATAATAAACTGGAGAGGCAGAATACCGCTCTTTATGAGAGGGAGCAACAGCTTGCAAATGTGGAAAAGGAACTTGCCGGAACAAAGGGTATATTCAAGGCAAAACAGCGCAAGGAATTGCAGGAACAGGCAGAACAGATAAAGACACAGATAGGCAATATGAAGCAGTATTTATCAAGTATTGTGCAGGGTTATGGCTACAAGAATGTAAAGGAGTTTCTGACTGAATATAAGGCTTCTAGGGCAGAGTATAACAATTATCAGTCGGCAATTGCAAGGTGGAAGCAACAGACCGGAAATAAGGTAGAACCAGACAACTTAAAAGCGAAGTTACAACGAAAAACGCAGGAAGTAAAGGAACGAGAAAATAATAGACAGAGCCATCATTACAGAGCGGATAGAGGTGGCAGATAGGAGCAGTTTATGGAGAAACACATCATTGGAGAAAATGGAATCAGTTACACACTTGGAGCAGATGGATTGTATTATCCGGATTTGCAGCTACCGGAGGGGACACGTTATGAGATTGGCAGGTACGGACGAATGCGGTGGGAGTATTTGAAATCATACCACAGAGGACAATATATTAAGTTGCTGCTGGAGGGCAAATTGAATGATCATTTGCATGAGGTAGATGGGGAGTGTTATGAGAGAATGGAGCTTCTTATGGAGCAGATGAAAGCAGAAGCAGGAATTACAGAAGAATTGAAAACTTCCGATCAAATGAAGTGGGTAGGGCTAATGAATAATGTGCGAAGTTCGGCAGAAGAAATTGTATTAGATGAGCTAATATATGTGTAGTGTGGGTGCGGAGTGTAAAGCTCCGCATTCTTAAATTCTTGGTGCAAAATAACTTCTGTTATAATAGACATATTTGGACTAGGAAAAATTTGAATTTTCTGTCATGTTAAAGGCGAATATTTTGTCGGTCTTTTCTATTGATAAATAAAAGGTAATGTGTTACCTTTAATAAAGTAACATATTACCTTTTGGAGGCGTAATGAATTTAAAGGAAGTAATTAGAAGTGATAATGTGAATTTTACAGGCATTGAATCATCCTATTTTCTGTTGGGATTGCTAAGTGCCTTTGAGAACAGATTTCAGGCAATGGCGGACAGTACTATGAAAGAAATTAGTTGGAAACAGTTTTTTGTAATCATATGTATCAACTTATGCAAAAAAGCTCCTACAGTTAAAGAGTTAGCAGAAATTATGGGTAGCTCTCATCAGAATGTGAAGCAGATACTGTTGAAACTCGAGAAGAAGGGCTTTGTAAGTATTTCTGTTGATGAACAGGATAAGAGAAAGCAACGCATTGAACTTACACCATATTGCCAGGAGTTTTGTGAGAAAAACGATGAAAGGAGTATGAATCTTTTGAAGAGAATGTTTGAAGGAGTGTCTGAAGAGCAGTTGCAGATTACTATACAGACCATTATACAAATTGAAGATAATTTAAAGGAGATTTGAGATTATGAGTAGAGGTATTATTTTATATCAATCAAAATATGGAGCAACGAAAAAGTATGTGGATTGGTTAGTGGAGGAACTTGGCTATGATTATGTAGAAACTAAGGATGCTAAAGTCGCTAATTTGTTGAATTATGATGTTATCATTTTGGGTGGAGGTGTATATGCTTCTGGTATTGCAGGGTTGCAATTCTTAAAGAAAAATATAGGGCAATTGACAGGCAAGAAGATTGCAGTATTTGCAGTTGGTGCTTCTCCATATGAGGAGAAAGCAATACAACAGGTGAGGGAGATGCATTTTAAAGATGCACTTAGTAATATTCCATCGTTTTATTGTCGAGGAGCATGGGATGAAGAAAAAATGAAGTTTACGGATAGAACGCTTTGCAAGATGTTACAGAAAGCAGTTGCGAAGCAAAATCCAGACGAATATGAACCTTGGCAAAAAGCATTGATGTGTGCAGTGGGGAAAAAGTGTGATTGGACGGATAAGTCGTATTTAGAGCCATTGTTGAAATACATTGAAGAATTTTAATCTGGGAGGTCTACATGAAAAAGTATTTGATTTATCATCCTACCTCAAAGATGGAGAGGGATTTGCAGGTTTATTACAATCATATAATAATTTTGCAGGAAATCTAGGTCAGCTTATATCTTTTGTTTTAGTGATGAGTTTCTACAAAAAAAAGAGCGTAGCTGGGCAAATGCCAGGTGGCTGGATTTAGAGCTTGGATAATAAAAAAATTTGAATTTTTAGGAGAAAACGATGAAGAAATGGACAAAAATATTGTTGATAATAGTTATAGTTATTTTACTTTTGTTTGTGGGAATGTCCTATTTTATAGGGACGCAAGTTTTCATGGGGTCTACTCAATTGGTTACTTGTGAAGATACTTCAAAAGTGAAAGATAGTTTTTGGGAAAGATATAATATGGATTATGATGTTTTCTGCAGTACATATACTATAGAAAAAGTTGAAATCACTTCAACTTTTGATGGACATATGATACCGGCAGATTACATATATGCTCTTGGTGAAGAAGGAGATAAGAATAATCCAACAGTTATTTTAGTGCATGGTCTTGGTGGAAATCGTTATACCAATTATCCTTTAGCAGAAATGTTTTTGCAGAAAGGATATAATGTATTGACTTATGACCAGAGAAGTAGCAACGAAAATACAGCTCAATATACTACATTTGGATACTGGGAAAAGTATGATTTGATTGATTACATTGATTATGTCTATAGCCATGCACCGGAGCAAGTGATAGGAATATGGGGTACATCGTTTGGTGGAGCAACTGCAGGATTAGCAATGGGAGATAAGGATGTTGAAAACAAAGTGGATTTTCTGATTCTAGATTGTCCGGTTAGTGATATGAAATGGATGGTAGAAGAAGAAATGAGAAAGATGGATATTGGATTGCCTATATCTTACATGACATTCTGTGGCAACATTATCAACAAAATGGAATTGGGATTTAGTTATGATGATGCAAATGTATGTGACAAAATTGCAGATATTGAAATTCCGGTTTTGGTAATAAACAGTGAAGCGGATACATTAACCCCACAGTTTATGGGACAAGAAATATATGATTCAATACAAAATGAAGAAATTAAAATGATTTGGACGGTAACTGATAGTGAACATACAGAAATATGGTTAGATCACAACCAAGAATATCGAGAAAAGGTTCAAGAATTATTGAATTTTACTAAATAATAGAAATAGGGAAAGTAAACTTCCAGTTTGGTTAAGAGAAGTATCCGGTGCCAAAACGGTGCCAAAAAATCATGCAAATATAAATAAGACTGGGAAATCCAACGAAAATATGCCGATTTCAGCCATAGAAAGCATAGGAAATATATCGAAAAATGGTATTCAAATAACGTGAGGGTGGACGTACTGTAGGTTCAGGACGTGTTGCTACAGTTATCGAGTAATCTTTGCTCTTGCAATGAATTGCTAAAATAAGTAAAATTAACCCGGAGAGTGTTCGCACTTCTCCGGGTTTTTTGCAACTTGCACACAACCAACAGAGGGAGACATTATGGTTACTTGTAGAGACGTCAATAATTTGGATCTGGATGGAGTAGAACTGTTGACAGGGGAAGTAGGACTGGACAGAGTGGTGTCCTGGACATATTTTGTGCAGACGAAGCCCTATGAAGAGCGTATGAATCCTGGCAACTTCGCACTGATTGTAGTGGATTATCTGCGGTTTGACATCGAGAAGACCTTTGAAACAATGGTAGAACTGAATGCACTGGGAATTTCCGGGCTTGCAATATCGATTGTGGATGATCGGGAGAAGATTCCACAGAAAATGATAGACAAGGCGGTTGAATTGAAATTGCCACTGTTCTATGTCCGCTGGGAAGGCGCAACCTTCGTGGATATTGCACAGAGTATCGGGCAGCTGATACTGGAAACCAATATTACAAATAAGCGTACCGGGGACTATTTATATAATCTACTGTTTGGATATGAAGTAAATGATAAATATATTGAAAAAATATCCAGCCAGTTTGGACTGGCTTTTGACCGGGCATACCGTGTTGGAATCATTGTAATTGACCGGAAATATGGAATTAACCTGGAGCAGGATGAGCATACTTATCTCTATTATACGGACTGTCTGAACCGGGAAGTAATGCATATGGAAAATCGTCCGATGTATATGCGATTCTTAAATAAATTTGTGCTGCTGTTTGAGGCAACGGAGGATAAGGAGACAGAACGGCAGATTGAACAATTGCTAAAGAAGCTGGACAGCCGCCCACAGTTCGCTGGGCTGATACACAGTACCTGTATTTTGGGCGCAGCCTATACGGATCCGTCTGAATTTGGCAAGAGCTATCAGGAAGCAAAAAATCTGATTCCAAAGAAAGATTATCTGCCGAATCCTACTAATAAAAAAGTGCTTAGTGCCAGTTCCATGGGCATTTATAAATATATGTTTAACAACGGAAATCAGCAGGAAATACTGGACTACTGTAATGATAAATTAAAGAAGCTTGAGATGTATGACCAGACCAATGGGGCATTTCTGGTGGAGACACTGCTGACATATTATATGAGTGGATTTAATGTGGGAAAGACAGCAGAGACTTTGTATATCTATCGGAATTCCCTGCAGTACCGCCTGAAGAAGATAGAAGAAATACTGGAGGTTGACCTGGAAGATTCCATGGAATATCTCGATATTGTAAACTGTATTCTGGTAAAAAGACTGATGTTTAATTAAAAGACTGTGCAAAATGCACAATCAAATTGTGCAATTTGAAAGTTGAAAAGAAGAAAAAGAAAGTATACTATACTGTCTATCAGCAAAGACGCTTTGAGAGAAAGAAATCTCAAGCGTCTTTTTTGATACTCTAGAGAAACAAAAAGTCGGCTTCACATTTGCATTTAAGGAGGAACATATTATGAATAAAAGAAAATTATTAGCATTGGTACTGACAGGAGTTATGGCAATATCTACATTGGCAGGATGTGGTTCATCAGATACAAAAACATCCGATACAGATGTGAAAACCTCAGAGACAGCAGAGACATCTGATAAGAATGTATTAAGGGTTGGAATGGAATGTGCATATGCTCCATTTAACTGGACACAGGACAGTGATACAACACCGGATGGAAGCAAGGCGGTTCCGATTTATGGATCTGACTATTATGCATATGGATATGATGTGGCAGTAGCCCAGAAGCTTGCTGATGAGATGGGAATGGATTTAGAGGTTCATAAAGTAGAATGGTCTTCCATTGGAATCTCATTAGATGCAGGAGATTATGATGTAATCATTGCAGGAATGGGAAAAACAGCAGAAAGAGAAGCTTCTTATTCATTTACAGAACCATATTATTACAGAGATAACTGTATCGTAGTAAAAAAGGGAAGTGCTTATGAAAATGTAAAAGGACTTTCTGATCTGGCAGGAACCGGATGTAAAGTAACAACACAGTTAGGAACCGGCTGGGTACCTCTTTTGGACCAGATTGAAGGTGCAGAGCAGTCAGGAAATTATGAGACAACATCCGAATGTTTCATGGCAATATCCAATGGTGTTGCAGATGTATGTGTCGTAGATTTGCCAACTGCACAGTCAGCAGCACTTACCAATGATGACCTTGTGATTATCCAGTTAGATGCAGATGATTCTTTCACCGGTGATGATGAAATGGTAAATGTATGTATCGCTACCAGAAAAGATGATACCGCATTAAGAGATAAAATCCAGGATGCAATGGATGCCATTGGCTGGAATGATAAAGCCAAAATGGATGAGCTGATGGATACTGTTCTGACACAGCAGCCGGCAGCAAACTAGAAATATTTCCAGCGTGAGCTGAGTAACAGATAAAGTGAGGTAGAGAAATATGTTAGTAGAAAATCCGAGTAATTCGTTAGAGTGGATGATATTTTTAGCCCAGAAATATGCAAGTATGTTTATCAAAGGAACCTGGCTTTCGCTGGAAATTGCTGTAATCGGAACGCTGGTTGGTTTTGTGTTAGGCTATATTGTCGGACTTGTAAATGATGCAAAAATCAGCGAGGGTGATAATGTTTTCAAGAAGCTTCTGATGCGGCTTTTGAAAATCATTTTTACCGTATATGTAGAAATCTTCCGTGACACTCCAATGATTGTTCAGGCAATGATTGTATACTATGGAATAAAAATGCTGGGAGTAGAAATGACACCGGTATTTGCAGGTATTGTGGTAACGGTATTAAATACCGGAGCTTACATGGGTGAGACAGTACGTGCCGGAATCGGCTCCATTGATATGGGCCAGCGTGAAGGTGCATGGGCAATGGGAATGTCGCCATTTAAGACAATGTTGTATGTGGTATTGCCACAGGCATTTAAAAATATTATCCCAGAGATGGCAAATACATTCCTGACAAACCTGAAGATGACATCCGTATTAAATGTAATTGCAGTACAGGAACTTTTCATGGCTGCAAAAACAGTCGGAGGAAATTATTACAAATACTTCGAGTCATACCTGGTAATTGCAGTGATTTACTTTGTATTGTGCTTTGTCTTTGATAAGATTTTCAAATTCATTGAAAAGAAAATGCAGGGCAAGACAGATTACGCACTGGCAATTGAGTATATGGATAATCAGTAGGAGGAACGGATATGGGAGAGACAGTAATTTCAATCAAAGATTTGAGCAAATCATTTGGGAATCATGAGGTTTTAAGAAAAATAGATATTGATATAGAAGCAGGAGAAATTATCTGTATAGTTGGTTCTTCCGGTTCCGGAAAGTCAACGCTGCTGCGGTGTATCAATAAACTGGAGCGGCAGACCTCTGGTAAAATCCTTTACCATGATAAGGAAGTCCGGAATGTACAGAAGGACATCAATGAATACCGCTCCAGGGTGGGAATGGTATTTCAGTCCTTTAACCTATTTAACAATATGACTGTATTGCAGAACTGCATGCTCTGCACCAGAAAGGTGCTTCATATTTCCAAAGAAGAGGCATTTAACCGGGCAATCACACATTTAAAGGATGTAGGAATGGCTCCTTATATCAATGCAAAACCATCACAGCTTTCCGGAGGACAGAAACAAAGGGTTGCCATTGCAAGGTCTCTTTGCATGAATCCGGAAGTACTTCTTTTCGATGAGCCGACTTCTGCACTGGACCCGGAAATGGTAGGAGAAGTATTAAATGTTATGAAAGAGCTTGCCAAGACGGGACTTACAATGATTATTGTTACTCATGAGATGGCATTTGCAAGGGATGTGTCCACCAGAACCATTTTCATGGATTCCGGCTATGTGGCAGAGGATGCAGCTCCATCCGAACTGTTTACCAATCCGAAGAATCCGAGAACACGGGAATTCTTAAGTCGTTATTTAGCAGGTTAAAGGAGGACAGAAAATATGGAGAATTTTGTAATAACCTTTGCAAGAGGATTCGGAACAGGCGGAAAGGCGATTGCTTCCCAGCTGGCAAAGGAGTTAGGTATTCACTGTTATGAAAACCGAATCTTAACACTGGCAAGCTAGCTCAGTGGACTGGATGAGAATATTTTTCAGGAAGTAAATGAAAAAATGAGGGAGACCAGTGGATTTTCCAGCTTTTTAAGAGGGCTGCCACGGTCAAGACGTTACATTTCCAGAAATGAAAAATTCGTATCGGATGACAAGCTGTTTGAATATCAGAGTGAAATTATCAAAGATCTGGCAGAAAAAGAGTCCTGCGTCATCGTCGGAAAATGTGCCGATTATGTACTGAAGGGCAAACCAAATGTGGTGAGCATCTATATTGAGGCACCGAGAGCATTCTGCGTGAACCGTACCATGGAAAATATGGGCGTGACCGAAGAGGTTGCTAATGCAACCATAGAGCGGACGGATAAATTCCGGGCAGATTATTATGAATATTACACCCATGGAAATTACTGGACAAACCCGGTCAATTATGACATGACATTAAACAGTGAGCGGGTTGGCGTGCAGAATTGTGTAAAAACCATTGAGCAGTACCTGATTATCAAAGAGCTGATTACACCGGATATGATACATCCGACAGGAGAATTAAAATAAGAGTTTGGGATAAGAGTTTGAAGTAAAAAGTTTGAAATAAAAGTTCAAAATAAAAGTTCAAAGTAGGAACAGAGTTGGAAAATTAGAAAAAGACAGAAAAAAGCAGGAACACCGAAACTGGAACGGAGCTCCTGCTTTTTTGCGGCAATAAGAAAATGCTGGTGGCAGCTTCCACAGGGATTGTTTTATTGCGAATAAACTGGATTTTATATATAATGAAGTAAAACAACTCGGGAGAAAAATTGATGGAAGCAGGTATGATTACAACAGTGCTTTTGGTAGCATGTGCAACTATATGTATTGGCGTTGGTATCTTTTATTTTTTTATTAATAATACGAAAAACAAGGGGCGGATTTGTATCCTGCTTCTGGGAATAGGGGGAGGAATCTGGGCACTGGGTTCAGCATTGTATGGAAATTGTACGGATGACAGATTGGCACAGGATTTTTTTTGCATGACAATTGTGGGCTTTAATTTATATGTCATTGCGATTGTAATTTATGTGGCGTGTCTGACTGGTGTAAAAATAAAGGGATATGGCCTGATGGTTGGATTAGGAATACTGACATCTCTGGTGGATGGTGTTTCTTTTGGAAGTATGCGGATCCGCCATTTTTACAGGGTCAATGGAAGAACCTGTTTTACCACAGAATTTCATGGCAGCGTGTTTTATCACTGGATGTATATTATGCTTTGCTTTTTGTGCTGCATCTATATTGTACTATATTGGTCGAAGAAAATTATGCGTAAAAGTCAGAGAAAATATGTGGCATATATCATTCTGGGAAATACAATTATGCTTCTTTCGGCAATTCCGGATACGGTGTTACCATTTTATGGAATTAAATCTTATCCCAGTTCGGTTTATGGTGTAACAGTTTCATTTTTAATGACTGTATTTTTTAGTATCCGGTATGATACTTTTGGAATATCAAAATTAACAGTTTCAGATTATCTGTTTAATCAGATTGACTATGGTGTGATGGTATATGATTATCAGAGAACACATATTTTACATAATACAAATGCAGAAGTGTTGTTTGGAGCAGAAGTGGAACAGCCTTTTGAAGAACTGGTAGCCTGCGAGGGCAAAAAGGAAGAATTTGCAGAACAGCTTTATCAGGGAAAATTAGAGCACTGCAAGGTGAAATGCCTGCAGGGCAATCAGATTTTATCGGTAACGTCTTCGATGGTCTGCGATGAATATGGCGAGATGCAGAACACTATCGTAACACTGGTGGATATTACTTACGAAGAAGAACTTTTAGAGCGGCTCCGGGTGTCAGATCGGGCGAAGACCGATTTCCTTACGAATATGTCCCATGAAATCCGTACGCCAATCAACGGTATTATGGGAATGAACAGCCTCCTGCTCCGGCAGATTGATACACTGCCAAGAGAGAAGATTGCAGAGTATGCAGGAAATATGCAGCGGGCCAGCAGGACCCTGCTTGCCATTGTAAATGACATTTTGGACATTTCCAAAATTGAATCCGGAAAGATGGAGCTGCTTTGCGAGGGTTATGAGCTGGCATCCCTCATCAATGACTGTTATACGATAGTTGCCTCTAACTGCAAGAAAAAGAATCTGGATCTGTATATGGAAATTGATGAGAATCTTCCATCCATTTTATATGGGGATGATGTCCGTATCCGCCAGATAGTAAATAATTTCCTGTCCAATGCGGTAAAATATACCAAGCGTGGTCATGTAATTTTAAAAATTTCTTATAGCAGGATAGACGAGGAAAATATCAACCTGCGTATCGATGTAAAGGACAGCGGAATTGGAATCCAGAAGAAGGATATGGAGAACCTTTTCCAGAATTTCACAAGATTAGAAGAGCATAAGAACCGCAATATCGAGGGAACCGGACTGGGACTGAGCCTGACGAAACGTCTGGTAGATATGATGCACGGAGAAGTACAGGTAGAAAGCCAGTATGGTGAAGGCTCAACATTTACGGCAATCATACCGCAGAAGGTCATCTGCGAAGATGGCATTGGTGATATGAAGCAGATTTTCGAAAACTATGAGCTTTCTGTCGGTGCTATGATGCCGGTACCCCAGTTTGCCGGCGCGCATATTCTTGTGGTAGACGATATGGAAATGAACCGTATTGTGGCAAAAGAGATGCTGCTGCAGACTGGTGCAATCGTGGATGTGGCAGGCAGTGGAGAAGAAGGACTGACTCTGATGAAAGAGCAGCACTATGATCTTATTTTCATGGATCAGATGATGCCGGATATGGATGGCATTGCCACCTTTGAGGAAATGAAGAGAATGAATCATCAGAATAAAACTACACCGGTAATTGCCATGACAGCCAATGCGGTAAAAGGAGCAAAGGAAATGTATCTGCAGCATGGATTTGCAGATTATATTTCGAAGCCAATTTTTGAAGAGAAGATGTGGAAGATACTGGAACGTTTTCTGGCGGACAAGCAGACAGAGGAAGTGGAAAAGAAAAATTCTGACGGTGGAGCAGAAGAAAATAAGAAATCATTGCAGGAGCGTTTTCCGTATCTTGATACGAAGCAGGGAATGTCCGTATGCATGGGAGATGAAGCGTTTTATTTTAAGATATTAAAAGTCTATCTGAAAGATGAGATGGTGGATACTCTGCAGCAGGATTATGAGGCAGGGGACTGGGCGCAGTATCAGATTCATGTGCATGGACTGAAAAATGTGTCTGCGAATATCGGAGCTATGGAGTTGTCTGAGCAGTTTAAGGGATTAGAGTATGCCATCAAGAATCATGACATTCCGGATACGGATTATATCCGAAGTCATCATGATGAAGTGATGGAGGCGTATCAGAAGCTGTTACGGCGGCTGGAGCGGGATATCTGAGAAGGAGGAAGACAAACATGGTAAAAATCGACTTAATTACCGGCTTTTTAGGTTCCGGTAAAACAACATTTATAAGAAAATACGCCCAGTATCTGATGGAACAGGGCATGAATATTGGAATTTTAGAGAACGATTATGGCGCAGTAAATGTGGACATGATGCTGCTGCAGGATTTGATGGGAGATAACTGTGAGCTGGAAATGGTAGCCGGAGGCTGTGATAAGGACTGCCACAGAAGACGTTTTAAGACAAAGTTAATCGCCATGGGCATGTGCGGATATGACAGGGTGCTGGTGGAGCCCTCCGGGATTTTTGATGTGGACGAATTCTTTGATGCACTGCGGGAAGAACCACTGGATCAATGGTACGAGATTGGAAATGTAATTGCAATCGTAGATGCAAAACTGGAAAAAGAGTTGTCCGATGAGGCAGATTTCATTCTGGCATCGGAGGTGGCAGATGCAGGCTGCATTCTATTAAGCCATGCAGATGAAGCTACAGCAGAAGAAATGGATGCAACGGTTTCACACATCAACGAAGCATTGGAGAAGATACACTGTAAGAGAAGAATTGAAAAAGAGATTCTGCGTAAGAGTACACCACAGCTTACTTCGGAAGATTTACACCAGATTATGAGCAGTGGCTATGTGATGGAAAATTATGAGAAAATGGATCTGGAGGAACACTCCGGCTTCGAGTCACAGTATTTTATGAATGTACCTATGACGGCAGAAAAATTGCAGAAAGTTGCAAAAGAAATCTTAGAAGACAGTTCCTGCGGAGCAGTATTTCGGATTAAGGGATTTATAAAAGCAGAAGATAATTCCTGGATACAACTTAATGCTACCCATAACGGAGTGCGGATGGAACCGATTCAGGAAGGCCAGGAAGTTATTATTGTAATCGGAGAGCATTTACAGCGGGATAGAATCGAAGCTTATATCGGAGCGGAGAGTGTATAAAGTCAAAACGATACTATAGTGTACAAATGGATAATACAAATGTGCATTATAATACACAAAAACATACAATATATTCTATTAATTCTCACGAATAGACTGAAAAAAGCAGAAAAAACAGGAAAATACAACTTTTTGTAAAAAAATATTGACAGAGCAAAACAGACGTGATATTGTATAACTGTTCAAAATAATAGACAAACAAAAGCGAAGGCGCTTACCAATCGGTAAGTGCCTTTTTTGCTTTACAGGAAATTGCTTTCCTGTAAAGCAAAAAACGCTCCGCGAGGATGCGCACTGCGGCGTATAAGGTAGATGCCGCAAGCGACCGCCGCAGGCGCGAGAATGTGCAGGGGCACATTCTTTGTTCCGTCGATTGAACAAAACAAACCGGTTTAAAGAGAAAACAAAAAAGAGTAAAGAATATGTCAAGGAGGATTCAATTATGAAATTAAAAGACACAGGATTAAGCGTACAGGACATTAAAGATAAAGTAAATAAATATATGATTGAAACATATGAGCGTTTCGATTTCCTGGCTGAGACAGCAGAGGGCATGTACCTCTATGATGAGAAAGGAACACCGTATCTTGACTTCTATGCAGGAATCGCTGTAAACAATGCAGGAAACCGTAACCCGAAGGTAGTAGCAGCAGTCAAAGATCAGGTAGATGATATCATGCATACCTTCAACTATCCATATACCATTCCACAGGCACTGTTAGCAGAAAAAGTTTGTAAGACCCTTGGCATGGATAAAATTTTCTATCAGAACTCCGGAACAGAAGCAAACGAAGCAATGATTAAAATGGCCCGTAAATATGGAATTGAAAAATACGGTCCAAATAAATATCATATCGTAACTGCTAAAATGGGATTCCACGGAAGAACATTTGGAGCAATGTCAGCAACCGGTCAGCCGGGAAATGGCTGCCAGGTAGGATTCGGACCAATGACTTACGGATTCTCCTATGCACCATACAATGACCTGGAGGCATTTAAAAATGCATGTACCGAAAATACAATCGCAATCATGATTGAACCGGTACAGGGTGAAGGCGGAGTACATCCGGCAACCATGGAATTCATGAAAGGCTTAAGAGAGTTTTGTGATGAGAAAGGAATGCTCTTATTATTAGATGAGGTACAGACCGGATGGTGCAGAACCGGTGCAGTAATGTCCTATATGAATTATGGCGTAAAACCGGATATCGTATCCATGGCAAAAGGTCTTGGCGGCGGAATGCCAATCGGTGCAATCTGTGCAACGGAAGAGGTCGCCAAAGCATTTACACCTGGTTCCCATGGAACAACCTTTGGTGGACATCCAATCAGCTGTGCAGCAGCTTTGGCTGAGGTAGGAGAGCTCTTAGACAATGACCTGGCTGGAAATGCAAAGAAGATGGGAGATTATTTCTCAGCAAAATTAGAAAAATTACCACATGTCAAAGAAGTAAGACATCAGGGCTTATTAGTTGGTGTAGAATTTGATGATACCATTTCCGGTGTAGATGTAAAACATGGCTGCTTAGACAGAAAGCTTCTGATTACAGCTATCGGTGCACATGTCATTCGTATGGTGCCGCCACTTATCGTATCCGCAGAAGACTGCGACAAGGCATATGCAATCATTGAAGAAACGGTAAAATCACTGGAAAAATAAGAATTTTAGGAATCTGTGTCCTTCAAACCGGGCACCGGAAGAATAACAGAAAGATAAAAATAAGAAACAGAAAAGACGAGGATGTCACAAAAAATAAGTGCGCCCTCGCCTTTTTTATGCAGATAGTTGTCAGGCATCCATACGAAGCTGCCAGTGGCAGGTTCGTATGGATGAGAAAAAACGCATGTATATACATTAAGGAAGGGAAGCAAAATGGAACATCTTGTTATTACAATAGGATGCGAATATGGCGCAAAAGGAAATCAGATTGGGAAAAAGGTTGCACAGGATTTAGGCATCAAGTTTTATGACCGTGAAACAGTAGATGAGATTATCAAAGAAGTAGGAATTCCCAAAGATATTATGGAAAAGGTAGAAGAAGGAGTGACCATTGCCGGTAAAGGAGCAGAAGGCGATGTCAGGGGCTCTTTCTCCAAATACGCTGATTTGACAGAACGTGCAATTCACGTCCAGAAAACAATTATTCGAAAACTCGCAGCAAGAGAGTCCTGTGTGATTATAGGACGTTCTGCTGATTATATTTTAAAAGAACAGAAACCAATATTACGCATTTTCATTTATGCACCGGATGAAATCCGGATAAAGAATGTAATGGAAAGCCACAATCTTTCGGCAGATGATGCAAAATTGCTGATTGTGGAAAAAGATAAACGTTATCACAAAAGACATATGGCACTGACCGGAAGCAATCGTGGAGACAGACATAACAGGGATATGCTGATTAACAGCGATTTGCTGGGTGTGGATGGAACTGCACAGTTGATTGAAGAAGTAGCCGGAAAAGTATTTCAGGAATAGGAGGTAGTAAATATGGAACAGAAGAAAACAGAATTCAATAAAGTATTTAATGCCTGGGATATTCTTGTCATTGCATTTGGTGCCATGATTGGATGGGGCTGGGTCGTATCCTCCGGTGGCTGGATTCAGAAAGGCGGAGTTCTTGGAGCAGCTCTCGGATTTGTTCTTGGTGGAATCATGATATTCTTTGTGGGATTGACTTATGCAGAACTTACAGCAGCCATGCCACAGTGTGGTGGTGAGCATGTGTTCAGTTACCGGGCAATGGGCTCAAATGGTTCCTTTATCTGTACATGGGCAATCGTCCTGGGATATGTCGGAGTTACCTGCTTTGAAGCATGTGCATTTCCAACGATTCTGACCTATCTCTGGCCGGGATTTTTAAAGGGATATCTTTATACGGTAGCTGGATTTGATATCTATGCTTCCTGGCTGATTGTAGCAATTATCGTTGCATTTTTAATTATGATAATAAACATTTTTGGAGCCAAAACAGCAGCTATTTTACAGACCATTCTTACTATTATCATTGGTGGAGCAGGAATTTTATTGATTGTTGCATCCGTCATCAACGGAAGTGTAGATAATCTTAACGGACAGATGTTTGTCGGCACATCAACCGGAGGTGGAATCAAGGCAGTACTCAGTGTTGCGGTGTTATCTCCATTTTATTTTATCGGATTTGATGTTATCCCGCAGGCGGCAGAGGAAATCAATGTTCCACCGAAGAAAATTGGAAAAATGCTGATATTATCGGTTGTACTGGCAGTGCTGTTTTACTCACTGGTTATCATTGCAGTAGGTCTGGTATTAAAGCCGGATGCCATTGCAGCATCACAGACAGGAACCGGTCTTGTAACCGCAGATGCCATGGCAGTAGCGTTCAAAACATCGGTCATGGCAAAAGTAATTATTGTTGGTGGAATGTGCGGAATCATTACTTCCTGGAACTCCTTTATGATTGGTGGTTCCCGTGCTTTATATTCCATGGCAGAATCCTATATGATTCCAAGAAATTTTGCAAAACTTCATTCAAAGCATAAGACCCCGTTAAATGCATTAATCCTGATGGGAATTCTTACGATGTTAGCACCGTTTGCGGGACGTGTCATGATGGTATGGATTTGTGATGCAGGTAACTTTGGATGCTGTCTTGCCTATTGTATGGTATCCATTTCATTTTTGATTTTAAGAAAGAAAGAACCGGATATGCCTCGTCCGTATAAAGTGACTGGTTATAAATTTGTGGGTGTAATGGCAGTTTTAATGTCAGGATTTATGGTATGCATGTACTGCATTCCGGGAACCGGCGGCAGCCTGATTCTTCCGGAGTGGTTGATGGTTGGAGCCTGGAGCTTGCTTGGAGTTGTATTCTTTGTAATCTGTAAAAAGAAATACAAAGAGTCCTTTGGCAGTCTGGTACAGCTTATTTCAGATGAAGATGCAGCAACATTGATGCCGGAGGCAGATGATGTGGAGCTGGATCAGGTAATCGATGTGGCAATCGACCGTGTATTGGCGCGGCTGGCAGGATAATGGAATGTATAGAGTGAAGAAAGCAGAATATAGAAAAGTCGAGTAGTAAGTTCTGAAAATATCGACAGAAAATGAGAGGAAAAGCTATGAACGAATTTAATTTTTCAGTACCACAGAATATTATCGTAGGAAGAGGCTCTATGGCAAAACTTCCGGAAATTGCAAAAAAAATGGGTGGAAAGCATGCATTTATCATATCAGGACCGCATCTTAAGAAGATGGGACTGGTGGAGAAAGCGGCAGAATCTTTAAGAGCCGAAGGAATTTTGGTAGATGACTTTACGGATATCGAAGGAAATCCTTCCGTTACAACCGTGGAAGCAGCGACAGAAGCATTTCAGGCTTCCGGGGCAGATTTTATCGTAGCTTTTGGCGGCGGTTCTCCGATGGATGTAGCAAAGGCAGTCGGTGTAGTAGCAAAATACGGTGGAAGCATTACCGAATACGAAGGGGCACATAAAGTGCCGGGCAAAATTATTCCATTGGTGGCACTACCGACTACAGCAGGAACCGGTTCTGAGGTAACAGCATTTTCTGTAATTACAGACCACAGCAGAGACTATAAACTGACGGTATTTTCTTATGAACTGCTGCCGGCATATGCTATTCTGGACGCAGACCTGATTACAACGGCACCAGCCAGTGTGGCGGCAGCCTGCGGAATTGATGCATTTATCCATGCAGAAGAGGCGTATATTTCAACTGCGGCTTCTCCATTTTCCGACGCCATGGCAGAAAAAGCAATGGAGCTCATCGGAGAAAATATCCGGAGATTTGTGGCAAACCGCACCGATGTGGAGGCGGCAGAGGCAATGATGGTAGGCTCACTGTTTGCTGGAATTGCATTTTCTTTTGCAAGACTTGGAAATGTACATGCCATGAGCCATCCGGTCAGTGCATTTTTTGATGTGCCACACGGAGTTGCCAATGCAGTATTGCTTCCGGTAGTAGCGGAGTATAATGCCTTAGCTGACCATGGAAGGTATTATAAAATTTATAACTACATCAGTGAAATTCCGGCCTATGAAGATGAATTTGAACCGATGATGTTAGTGGATGCCATCCGTTCCTTATGCAAAGCCATCGGAATTCCGGCAAATCTTACGGAAGCCATCAATCAGGCAGGCAAAACAGGAAGCATCAGCCGGGAGACCATCGAAGAGAAAATAGAAGCAATGGCAGCAGATGCCATGAAGAGCGGCAATATTGCAGTGAACCCACGGTCATCCCGTCAGTGTGATATAGAAATGTTATACCGCAAGGCACTGTAAAACAAATATCTTTATCAAAAACATCGGTTAATATCATAAAAATTTGATGCGAAAAGTTTGATGTAAAAAATTTGAAGTGGAAGTTTCAAATGGAAAGAGAGGAAAATGTATGGATTACCTGTCACACAATGTATCGGAAAATTTAAAGAGACTGCGTCAGTCCAAGGGAATGAGTCTTGATCAGGTGGCAGAGCAGACCGGTGTAAGTAAGAGTATGCTGGCACAGATTGAAAAGGGAACGGCAAATCCATCATTGGGTGTGCTTGGAAAGATTACAAGCGGACTGCGGATTGAATTTCAGACTTTGATTGAAGCTCCCCGTGTGGATTTCTGTCTGGTGAAGCCGGAAGAAATGATTCCAACCAAGGAACTGGAGGGACAGTATAAGGTCTTTACCTGCTTTCCATTTGAGGACTCCCAGTCCGTAGAAATCTACCGGATTGACGTAGAGCCGGGCGGTGTATACACTAGTGGAAGCCACGGCGAGCGGACGAGAGAATATATTACGGTAATTGACGGCACGCTGACCATAGAATGCCATGACCACAGCCAGAAGGTGGAAAAGAGCCAGGTCTACAAATTTGAAACAGACCAGCCGCACATTTACCGGAATGAAGGAAGTGAGCGGGCAAGCTGTATGTGCTTTTTCTTAGACTATACAAATATTCGATAAATATAGCAGGCAATTGCGAAAGAGGTAGAATATTTGGAGTAAAGGAATTTTGAGGTATTTCATGTACGTTTATTTTCAGATGATGAAATACCACAGTTCTAAAATGCGTGTTTTTCTTTTGGTCATAAAAACAGTCTTTCCAATGTTTGTCAGAATAACTGTACGGTTCGTCGAAGTACAGATGCCTGATAAGGGCTGTTAGGGGCACTTGGAATTTCGTCTGGCAACAGGCAACGCTGGTACAGGGATGTACCAGCGAGGCACAATTGAACATGGATGTGAATTTGTGCCGGTTGCCAGATGAAATTAAGATGATATCGAAATTCCCAGTGCCCCTTGCAGGCATTATGTGGCATCTGTTCTCGACGGACAGTGCAGCGATTCTGACAAAGCAACCGGAAAGACAGTTTACCAGCAAGAAAAACCCGCATTCTAAGAACTGTTGACATTTCACATCTAAGAAAATCAGCTGTACATGGAAAGCCTCAAAATTTTTTGCTCAAAATCTTTCTCAATCCCTCATTCACAATTGCCTGGAATATTTATGGAAGAAATAGAATAAAAAATATATATTTTACAAAGATTATACAAATATCAGACAAAGCAAATCTTGACTTGATTCATTCCGAGGATTAGAATGGAAAAAGAGAATGAATCAGGAGGTGAAATGCATGGACAGTTGCGATAGTACTGGGCGAAGTAGTATCTGCGGTGGCAGACAGAAGATGATTTTGGCGCAATTGGCCATGGATTTCAGGTAAGAATCCATACAGGACAATTGCTCTTTTTACGCTGGAAATGCGATATGTGTTTCCTGTAATTGTGCGGGTATCATCGTGACTGCTGCCGCAGGAAAATGATATAAGGAGGCAGAAGCAGTGGACGAGAAATTAAAAGAGCAGAATTATGTAGAAGAGTTAATAGAGATAATCCGTAGTACGAAGAGCAATGAGGAACTGCGGGATAAATTATCCGATTATCATGAAAATGATATTGCGGATGCATTTGTGCGTCTGGATGAAGAAGAACGAAAGAGATTATACCCAATCCTGGGAGCGGAACAGGTTGCGGAAATCTTTACTTATATTGATGACCCGGATCTATATCTGAATGAATTGGATCTGGATAAAGCGGCACGGGTTATTTCCTACATGGACTCCGATGATGCGGTAGATGTCTTAGACGAACTGGATGATTCCAAGCAGGCACAGCTGGTAGAGTTGCTGGATGAAGAATCCAGTCATGACATTAAGATGATTCAGTCCTATGAGGATGACGAAATTGGTAGCAAGATGACCACGAACTTCATTGTGATTAAGAATGATCTTACCATCCGGCAGGCTATGCGGGAGCTGATTCGTCAGGCGGGAGAAAATGATAACATTTTGACAGTTTATGTTACTGATGAAGCAGGTAAATTCTATGGAGCCATTGATTTAAAGGACTTAATCATTGCCCGTGAAAATAATGCACTGGAAGATATCATCAGTACATCCTATCCGTATTTGCGGGATCATGAACAGATCAGTGAATGTATCGAGCGAATGAAGGACTATGCAGAGGACTCCATTCCGGTACTGGATGAAAATGATGAAATCTTAGGTGTTATCACATCTCAGGATATCGTAGAAGTTGTGGATGATGAGATGGGTGATGACTACGCAAAGTTAGCAGGTCTGACCGCCGAAGAAGATTTACAGGAAACGCTGGTAGAGAGTATGAAGAAACGTCTGCCATGGCTGATTATCTTACTGGTACTTGGCATGGGCGTATCTTCTGTAGTGGGGATTTTTGAGACCGTTGTAGCCGTAATTCCAATTGTCATGTGTTTCCAGTCGCTGATACTTGACATGGCAGGAAATGTCGGAACACAGTCGCTGGCTGTAACCATTCGTGTACTGGTAGATGAAAATCTTACATCAAAACAGAAGCGTCATCTGGTAGGAAAAGAAATGCGTGTTGGGTTTATGAACGGGCTTTTTCTTGGGATACTGGCATTTTCCTTTATCGGATTATATGTCTGGTTGTTAAAGAATAATCCGGTGAGTCATGCATTTATTATTTCAGGATGCGTGGGCCTTGCACTGATGATAGCAATGGTAATATCAAGCCTTGTGGGAACCTTGATTCCAATGCTTTTTCATAAGATTAAGATTGATCCGGCAGTGGCATCTGGTCCATTGATTACCACAATTAATGACCTGGTAGCAGTAGTAACCTATTATGGATTAGTCTGGCTGCTGTTGATAGATGTATTGCATTTTGCATAGCATAAAACCTTAGGATGACGAGGAAATAAAGGATGAATAAAATCCAGAATATAAAAGTCCTTTTTTGGGATATTGATAATACACTGCTTGATTTTGATGCGGGAGCAGAAGATTCCATGAAACAGGCATTTGCAGATTTGGGGCTGGAGTTTAAACCGGAAATGTTTAATGTTTTTCAGGAAGAAAATCATATTATCTGGGACAAAATCGAAAAGGGTGAATTATCAAGGGAAGACATTCCCTATGTCCGCTGGCAGATTATATTAAAACGGCTGGGATTAAAAGCCGATGGTGTGGCAATGGATCATGTGTTCCGAAGCTATCTTCATAATAGTGCAGTGCCGGTGAGCGGTGCATTGGAAACATTGGAAGCTTTAGCAGGAAAATACATATTCTGTGCGGCAAGCAACGGACCGTATGAGCAGCAGCTAAACCGCCTGGAACGAGGCGGCATGCGTAAATATTTTACACATTGCTTTGTTTCGGAAAAGGTTGGCGTAGAGAAACCGAGCCTTCGTTTTTTTGAAAAATGTATGGAAGAATTGCCTGGAATTGAACCGGAAGAATGCCTGATGATAGGTGATTCCCTGACAGCAGATATTGCAGGAGGGCATGCTGCAGGACTTAAAACCTGTTGGTATCATCCGGAAGATGCCATAACCAATGAAAAATTAAGAGAGTTAGAGCAGCAGGCAGATTACAGAGTAGAAAAATTGGTGGATTTGACAAAAAAATTATAGCTTGGATGGGAGAGATTAACAGGAGAAAAATGGAAGACAAGAAAGAAATTATAAAAATCAAAGAACCCATATCAACTGCAAATAAGTTTCACTCTTCGGAGCTTTTTTATATTGAAGAGGCAAAATTACCGTTCTCAGCAGGAATTTATACTTTAACGGGGTGTGCGATGCACTGGCATCATTCATGGGAAATTTTGTGCCAGTTAGAGGGTGAAGCATATGTAAGATTTGGTGGGGAGAAGATTATTTCAAGACCAGGCGACATCACGGTCATTTCTGGGGAAGAACCACATGAAACGGAAAAAATTACAAAGCGACATAAAATATTGTTGTTACAGTTTCAAATGGAACCTGTTTTACCCTATTTTTCTGTGGCAAAGGAATATCAACACATTCCAAGTATATTATTAGATCCGTTTCGAAAAGTTGGACATTTTAATTTGAGAAGTAAAAAAGTAGAATCCATTATGTGGAAAATAGAGGGAGAATATAAAAAGAAGATTTTGGGATATGAGATTCGGATACCTGCGTATATTATGGAACTAATGGTATACTTTATGCGAAATGATTATATTTGTGCCAGAAGACCTGCGACAGAAGTTATGATAGCCTTGGAAAAAATCAGACCTGCGTTGTCTTACATAGAAGAAAATTATCAAAATCATATAGAGTTACAAAATGTAGCAGAATTGTGTTGCATGAGTATGTATACATTTTGCAGAGTGTTTAAACAGGCAACAGATTATACATTTGTAGAGTATTTAAATCATATCCGATTAAAATCTGCAGAAAAATTATTGCTTTCCACAAAACTCCCCATCAGTGAAGTGGCATATGAATCTGGTTTCTCAGGATTGAGCTATTTTAACCGGAAGTTTAAGGAAGTATATTCTATGGGACCAAGCAGATACCGTAAAATAAGTGGAAATGAAGAAATAAACAACTGTGAGGGTTATCATCATTCCAGAATTTAAAATATAGTAGTATATAAAGGAGACGAAATATACAAAATGTGATTAGTATATTTCGTCTTTTTTTAATTAAAAATGTCTTGCGCAAAATAGTGCAAAAATAAAGCAAGAATGAAATTGAATCATGAATATAAAATCGTTATATTTAAACTACAAAAAGCAAGGAGAATAAAGTAAAAGGCGCCAGGGGAGAAGAACAAAAAAGTATTAGTATAAAAGGAGGAAAAAGAATGAAGAGATTAGTTGCAGTACTGTTGTGTATGACAATGGCAGTATCAATTACAGCTTGTGGTAACTCTGAAACAGAAAATAACAAAGTAGCAGGAACAGAAGCCGGAGATAAACCGGAAAGCATTAGCGTTATTTGTTCAACCGACGAAGAAGGACTTTATGAGTATGCTGGAAAGAAGTACGAAGAAATGTATGGTGTAAAAGTGAATCTGATTTGTCAGTCCTATGATAGTACACACGAAAAAATTACTACAACATGGACCGGTGGAGGCGATGCGGATGTTTGCTATGTAGATATTCCATGGGTTGCAGAATTTGAAAGTAAGGGAGTAACCATAGACTTAAGTGAATATATGGATGAAGATGTAAAAAACAGTTTGATTGAGAGTTCGTTAAATCAGATGATTTATAATGGAAAAACAGAAGCAATTCCGTTTGCAAATGGTGGAAAATGGATGTTTTATAATAAGCAGATGTTAGCGGATGCTGGATATGAGGAGCCACCAAAAACATGGGATGAATTAAAAGAAATGTCTCAGGATATGATGGATAAAGGCATTTGCAAGTATGGTATTGCGTGGGGAGCATCTCAGGCAGAAGGTTTGATTTGTGATTTGACAACCATGATTTACAGTTTTGGCGGAACATGGCAGAAAGAAGATGGCTCATTTGACATCAACAGTGAAAGTGCAAATAATGCAGTACAGTTTATGTATGATTCTATGCAGGATGGATGGGCAGATCCGGCATCAATTACCTACACGGACAGAGATTGCCTGGATCCATTCATGGCAGGAGATACAGCATTTGTTATGAATTGGGCTTATGCGTATGGATATGCAAATAATCCAGAAAATTCTACTGTTGCAGGAAATGTAGATGTATGCTTAATGCCTGGAACTGATAAAGCAGAAAGTGCTTCAGTAACTGGTGGCGGTGGCTTCGGAGTATTATCTACCTCAAAATATCCGGAGTATGCATATAAATATATTGAGTTATTTACTAGTGAGGATATTCAGAAATATGCATATGAGAATTATAATGTACTGCCGACAATTGATGCATTATATAAAGATGAGAATCTGGTGGCTGAACATGAAGAACTGGCTAAGTTTTATCCGCAGTTTGCAACAGCACATCCAAGACCTCAGCTTGCTGATTATAGTGAGTGGTCTAATACAGTACAACCATTATTTTCGGCAGCACTGTCAGGTTCAACTTCAATAGAGGATGCACTAAATCAGGCAGAAGAAGTATCAGAAAGTTTTGTGAATTAAATAGAGAATGGCAGGTAGGTAAACTGCCTGCCATTTTTAATATGAGGGTAAGAATATGAAGAGGAAGAATAAATCAAGTATATCACAAGCAAGAACTGCTTATGGAATGATTACTCCTGCCATGCTGATTATCATGGGATTAGGATTATTTCCTGTTTTGTTTACATTGTGGTTCAGCTTAAATGATGTAAATCCAGGTAGTCTTGTAACGAAATTTGTTGGATTAAAGAATTATGCAGAAGTTATGAGTACCCATGCATTTTGGAATTCTTTAAAAATTACTTTATATTTTTCAGTTGTATCAGTGATAATTCAGATTATATTGGGAACACTTACAGCATTATTGCTGAATCAAAATTTTAAGGGAAGAGGCTTTGTGCGTGGAATTATTCTGATTCCATGGGCAGTGCCAACGATTGTAAATGCAAATTTGTGGAAATGGATTTTTAATGCGAACGCAGGAATTTTGAATAAAGTATTATTAAAATTACATTTGATAGATGAAAATATAGTCTGGCTTGGAAGTGGTAAGCTTGCAATTAATATGATTATATTATCAGATACATGGAAGATGCTTCCACTTGTTATCATTATGCTGCTTGCAGGACTCCAGACCGTGTCTAATGATGCAAAGGAGGCATCAATTATAGACGGGGCAAATGCATGGCAGAGATTTAAAGTAGTGTATTTTCCTGCATTAAAGCCAATGTATATAGTGGTTCTTGTTTTGCGTACAATTCAGACGATTCGAGTTTTTGATATTGTATATTCGTTGACGTCAGGTGGACCAAATGACAGTACACAGGTAGTAAGCTTTTATGCGTATCATGAAATCTTTGATTACTTACATTATGGTAAAGGTTCGGCAATATGCGTAATTATAGCAGTTGTTATATTGTTATTGAGCCTTCTTTACCTGAAAGCAGGAAAAACGGAGGATTAAGATATGAATCGAACGGTAAAGAGAAGAATAGGAAGGATATTATTATATTTGGCAGTGATATTATTGGTTCTTTGGACGCTATTGCCAATTATCTGGATGTTTATATCCAGTATCATATCAGAAAATGAATTGTTAAGTAGTGACAAAATACTGCCTACATCAATTACATGGGAACGATACAAAATGTTATTGTGGGATAAAAATCCAACAAAACAAGTTGAAGTATTCCGAATGGCAATAAAAAACAGTTGCATTGTTGCGGGTACAACAACAGTAATTAGTCTTGTATTAGGTGCAGTGGCATCCTATGCGTTTGCAAGATTACGCTTTCGAATGAAAAAACCAATGTTATTTGGAGTAATGTTTTTTCAGCTGCTACCACCAATTGCATTGGTAATACCGTATTATATCATGATTAGCCGGATGGGGCTGCTGGATCATTTGGGAACATTAATATTAATTAATACAAATGCAGTTCTTGCCTATGTAATCTGGGTCTTGAACGGATATTTTAAATCGGTTCCATTTGAACTTGAAGAAGCGGGACGGGTAGATGGTTGTAGTTGGAATCAGGTGTTTTGGAAAATTATTATGCCGACAGCATTACCGGGATATGTTGCAGTAGGTGTTCTTGCATTCCTTATGGCATGGGATGAATTTCTGTATGCATTAATTTTTACTACATCAAAAACTTCGAAGACATTAACGGTTGCGGTATCAGAGTTTGGAACAAAGTATGGAATTGATTATGGAATGATGATGACTGCAGGATTGCTGGCTACAGTTGTACCAATGGTATTAGCACTAATTTTCCAAAGATATATTGTAGGAGGATTAACGGCAGGAGCGGTTAAGGGTTAAGAAAAAGGAGTAAAGAATGGAACACGGATTTAAGTGGAATTTTATTGACAAAAAAGGGACGTTTGTTTGTGAAAATGCCCGGGAAGTAAATCAATTATATTTTCCTATATGCAATGAGGCTGGAATGAAAGCATCGGTGACACCCTGCTTAAATGGAGATGCCAAAAAGAATCAAAATGAATTTTTGTATCTGCCAGTTTCAGTAGAGGACTTACATAATAATCGTTCTGGAAGAAATTTCTGGGTTTATACAAAAGAGCAGGGAGCATTTTCTGTGGTGGGAAATTCTGCAAGACAGAGAGCAGAGCATTGTTTTAAGGATGAAGAAAAATGGAATAAAATAGAGTGCGGATTGCTATATCACAGCTTGTATTATACAATTCCTGAATTGAAATTAAACTGTATTTTTACAACGTTTTGTCCGGCAAATGAGGATGTAGTAGAAATTAACAGGGTTATTCTGGAAAATTACGGGTCAGAGATTCTGGAATTTGTGCCAACAGCGGCATTCCCTATTTTTGGACGATCGGCAGATAATTTAAGAGATCATAGACATGCAACATCACTGATGCAGAGGATAACATTGGAAGAAAACGGGATTGTTGTAAAACCAACGATACACCATGATGAAAGAGGTCATGAACCGAATGATACAAGTTATTTTGTATATGGATCAGATGAAAGCGGGCAGGCAGCAGTAGAAATGTTCCCTACAGTAGAGGAGTTTATTGGAAAGGGAGGAACATTGGACTGGCCTGGAACAGTAGTAGAAAATAGTATACCAGAACATGATATGACATATCGGAAAGATGGTATGGAATGCATTGGCGCAATGCGTTTTGCAAAGGTACGGTTAGCACCAGGCGAGAAAAAAGAATATATTATCTGCGCTGGAATTACTGAAAAAGAAAATTTTAACAAGGAGTTTGAAAAGTATAACAGTAAAGAAAAGGTTGAAGCTGCGTGGAAACAAAATGAAGAGCATTGGAATGGAGAAGCTGACAAGATAAAATTTCAGGGCAATTCAGATAAGTTTGATGGCTGGTTAAGGTGGGTAAGTATACAGCCTGTTTTAAGAAAAATATATGGTTGTTCATTTCTTCCATATCATGATTATGGAAGAGGTGGTCGCGGGTGGAGAGAATTGTGGCAGGATTATCTGACATTATTATTACAAAATCCAATGCGGGTTCGAAGTGTTTTTGTTCATAACATGAAAGGTGTCAGACTGGATGGAAGTAATGCAACTATTATTTTGGACGGTGAGGGCAATTTTCAGGCAGACAGAAACAAAATATCCAGAGTTTGGATGGATCATGGTGTCTGGCCATTATTTACACTGTTGTTATATATGAATCAAACTGGAGATATTTCTATTTTAGATGAAGAAGTGTCTTACTGGAAAGATGCACAAATTGAAAGAGCGAAAAGGATTGACACAAATTGGAAAAAAGAAGATGGAAATAGTCAAAAGACAAAGGATGGTGAATGTTATACCGGAACAATATTAGAGCATTTACTTCTAGAAAATTTAATTTGCAGCTTAAATATTGGAGAACATGGGAATATAAAGCTTGAAGATGGAGATTGGAATGATCAGTTGGATATGGCTCCGGATAAAGGGGAAACAATACCATTTACGGCTTTTTATGGAAAAAATATATGTGATATAGCAGATTTACTTGAGATTCAAATAGAGAAAGAAGACCGAAAAACGATTTCTGTATTTGAAGAAATGGAAATACTACTTGAGGGATTAAAGGAAAAGGAACCCCAAAAAGAAGTGGAAGTATTAAAGAAATATTATGAACACATAAGATTTGGAATAAGCGGAAAAAAGAAAAAAATACCGGTTTTAGAATTAAAAGATATGTTGCGCTGGAAAGGAAAACAATTATTGCAGCAGGTCCGAGAAAATGAATGGATTGAATTATCATCAAAAGAAGGCTTTTTTAATGGTTATTATAACAATGATGGAAATGCAGTTGATGGAATTCTTGGAGATGGAAAATTGCGATTTGGATTGACAGCCCAGACCTTTTCTATTATGTCAGGGGCGGCAACGGATGAACAGGTTCAAAAAACAATCCATGCTGTAAATAATTATCTTCCAGATAAAAATACCGGAGGAATCAGGCTGACGTTACCATTGGGAGATAATACCTGGAATTTTGGAAGAGGATTTGCACTTATTTATGGAGAAAAAGAAAATGGTGGCATGTTTAGTCATATGACAACTATGTATGCTTATGCGTTATATAGCAGAGGGTATGCAAGGGAAGGTTATCAGATTATAAAATCTATTTATGAACTTTCTACAAATACACAAATAGCACAAATATATCCTGGTGTGCCGGAGTATATCAGCAGTAGAGGAAGGGGAATGTATTCCTATGTTACTGGTGCAGGAAGCTGGACAATTTTTCTGATGCTGACACAGGTATATGGCATACGTGGGCAACTTGGAGACTTATTAATTGAACCAAAACTAGTAAAGGAGCAGTATGATTCCGGTGAAGTTTTAACAGTAGACACATTATTTGCGGAAAAAGAAGTATGTGTTTCCTTTTATAACAGAAAACATTTGGATTATGGAGAATATCAGTTGGGTGAACTTAGCATAAATGGAGAAGTATGGAAGAATCAGATAAATAGTACCTCTGTTGTGCTACATCAGGCTGAACTGGAAGAAAAGCTTATAGCAGGTAGGAAAAATCAAATTTGTATCGAATTAGTGGAAAGGAAGGGATGATGTGATGGAACTTAAATTTCCGGTGGGATTAGAAAAAAATGAAGTTTTAATAGAAAGGGACGGAATAAAAATAGAAGTACCGTGGCCGGTTCAGATTCAGATTTTAAAGGAAAGAAACAAGAAAGCAAAGTATGATGTAATAAGAAATGAAAAAAACATTTATATTGCAGAAGCAGACGTAGAAGTAAATAAAGAAAATAGATTTCATATTACTGATATGTGGGAACAAAATACAAATAATATAAAATTGAGCAGAAAGGTGGCCTGCATTTCAGCAGAAAAAGAGACTGCTATCCGGATATCTACGGAATTCCATTGTAAATCAAAACATGCAAAAAATTTTGACGATTATCAATTTGTAATACCGGGAGCTTTTTATAATAAGAATGATACAGACCAGAATGGACAGGATGATTATCTTGGAACTTTCGAGCAGGATTATAAGGATGATAGAAATCCAAATTTGTCAGTGACAGGATTTGCAAAAAATGACAAGCAATTTATTTCACTAATTCGGGCAGATATTCCAAAGGTGGATACTACAATAACCAGAAAACAGATAGCGGAAAGGCATTTTGTTCATAATACAGATATTGGATCCCTGGGAATTGCACCGTCTGCAAATAGAATGGAAGAATTTTTGTTACGTTGTGATTATCCATTTTATGAAAGAAATTCATTTTGCTTAAATGTAGATGGATCGGAGTGGGCTGCATATCGAAAGATAAAACAGGGAGAAGAATTGGAAGTTTCATATATCCTGCAGTTTGGAGAAGCTGAAAATCTGACAGAAGCATCGTGGAAGACGAGCGTATTTCAGATGGAACGAATTCTTAATGATGATATCAGGCATCCATTTAGTTTAGAAGAAACAATACCATACAGAAGAGACTTATTACACAATAGTTTTAGAGATTTTCCGGAAAAGAAAAATCATCCTTGTGGTTATGTGTGTCATTTCTCGCCGAGAGAAAATTATGGAAATCAAAACGTACTGGAATATGGATTTTCCGGAAATCAGACTATGGTTTGCTATGAAATGCTTCGGGCTGCAGAAGAAACAGGAAAGGAAGAATATAGGGAAAGGGCATTAAAAACAATACAATTTTTTGTGGAACACTGTATTGCAGAAAGTGGTTTGCCGAATGCGATGTACAGTGTAGAAAAAGAAGAATTTGTTTATTGGTGGACTGGCGTATTAATGCCATTTCAGTATTCGGAAAACAGAGAAGAATTAGAAAAATTTCTGGGCAATCAGGTCGTAGGTGCAATGATGGGAATTGCAGAAAAATTAAAAGGAACAAAAGGAAATTATTGCCGGACTATGACGGAGGCTATGTATTATTTAATGCTCTGTTTTCTTGAGGAAAAGGAAAATGGAACATTACATAAAGACTGGCTGGATGTAGTGGTTGCATTTTGTGATAAAATGATTGAAATTCAGAATACAGATGGCTCCTGGTATCGGGCATATACGATGGAAGGTACTCCAATGACATATCCGGAAGAATGGTTTGGAAGTAATGTGATAGAGCAGGGGTCAGGAACAATTTTTCCGGGAGAAGTATTGGCATTAGTACATGAATACACCGGTAATGAGAAATATAGAAGTGCATTGTGTAAAGCTGCTGATTTTATTATGGAACATTATGTAGAAGATGTTTTATATCTGGGAGGATTAAATGATACAACACATAAAAAGTCTGTAAAGATAGATGCTGTTGGAGTAATGTATAATATGCGGACATTGTTGTTGGCTTATGAAACTACCAAAAAAGAACGATATTTGTATGGCGCAAAATCAGCAGCACAGATTCTTGCATCATGGACTTATCTTTGGGATATTCCGTTTGATGAAAATACACTTCTTGGAAAGAATGATTTTGGAACAACTGGCTGGGCAGGGTGTGATGTTATTCCGGGATGTAGCTATGTGGACGATGAATTTGTAGAATTCGTACCAGATTTAATGCGAATTGCAGAGTATAGCGGGAATAAAAAACTGGCTATATTGGGAAAAATTGTAACATTAGGAATGCAGCACGGTTTATCTATGCCACAAAGAATGTATGGATATACAATGCCTGGAATTCAGTGTGAAGGATTTCTGACATCCTTATGGCTTTCTGATACAGATGATTTGGAATTTTCGGGAGCTGTAGCAAAAAATAAAGGAGATGATAATGATACTTGTAATGGACTGATAAATGGTCAGGCACTTTACAATCTCGATTCATTAAAAAGAAGATATCACACATTAGAGTTTGATAAAATAATTGAGCAGATATTTGCCGAGTAAAGTTATAATGCCTCATAGACATTTTATGCGTCTATGAGGCATTTTCTATAGAAGTCGGTATCGTGCCGATTAGTATCAGCAGTGCTCCCAGAATTTCAAAAGGAGTCAGAGTTTCATGCAAAAGCAGAACAGCAAAGATAACAACCGATAGTGTTTGACAGAATAAGCAGTGTTCATTACAATGTTTTTAGAAAAAAAGAAAATGGGGGAACAGAGATGTTAGAATATGAAATTGAAATCGGAAAAGAAGAGCAGGATGCGCTGTTGGAAATAACTTTGCAATCGGATGTATACCGGAAGAGAAGAAAAGTGGTAACGATTACTTCTGTGATTATGTGCATAATCTGTCTGCCGTCCGGAATGTTAAGCTTTATGCTTGGCAGGGCAGAAATGGGTTCACTTTTTATGATTCTTTGGGCAGCTTTTCTATATTTTGCATGCGGCGGGAAAAAGGTACAGCAGAAAGCACGACTTAAGAGATTTTACGCAAATGCACAGAAGGCACTGGTAAGTGGTCACCGCAAGTATATTTTCAGTGAAGAAAGCATCAGCATAAAATCAGAAATAGCGGAGGGTGTGAATCTGTGGACTGCCTATAAGGACTGGGGATTCTATGAAAATTATATTTATATCAGAAATCTGTCCAATCAGGTGATTCTGGTAAGACAGAGTGAGCTGTCAGCAGAAGACCATGCATGGCTGGTGGATTTGCTGACCCGTCATCTGGGCGCAGCGCTGGTTTAGAGGAAGCAGAATGAAATGATGGAACGGAATCTTACTACAGGAAGTGTATTTAAAAATGTAATTATATTTTCGCTGCCATACCTTTTATCTTATTTTTTACAGACATTGTATGGAATGGCAGATTTATTTATCATCGGGCAGTTTGAAGGAGTTGCCAGCACTACGGCGGTATCCATTGGCTCACAGGTCATGCATATGATAACAGTTATGCTGGTGGGACTTGCCATGGGAACAACGGTCAGCATCGGACAGGCGATTGGAAGCAAAGATAAGAAACGGGTGGCAGAAGGAATTGGAAACACGGTAATCCTATTTATGGGAGTTGCCCTTGTGCTGATGATTGTGCTGCTTTTGCTGACAAAACCAATTGTAACAGTAATGTCTACACCACAGGAAGCAGTAATGGGAACGATATCCTATCTTACCATCTGCTTTATCGGTATTCCTTTTATTACAGCATATAATATTATCAGTGCAATTTTCCGTGGCATGGGTGACAGCAAGAGTCCGATGTACTTTATTACCATTGCATGTGTAGCAAATATTGTCTTGGATTATGTATTTATCGGCGGACTGCATCTTGGACCGGCAGGTGCAGCTCTTGGAACTACCTGCGCCCAGGTCATTAGTGTAATGATTTCCCTCGTTATGATTATAAGACAGCGGGAGAAATTTTCTCTTAGCAGAAAAGATTTCAGACCGAACCGAAATGTAATGGGACAGATTTTAAAAATCGGTATTCCCATTGCATTGCAGGACGGTTTCATCCAGGTGGCATTTATGATTATCACCATCATTGCGAACCAGCGTGGATTAAATGATGCAGCGGCTGTGGGAATCGTGGAAAAGATAATAAGCTTCCTGTTCCTGATTCCGTCCTCCATGTTATCAACAGTATCTGCACTTGGTGCACAGAATATCGGAGCGGGAAAGAGGCAGCGTGCCAATGAAACACTGCGCTATGCTGTGATGATTACAGTGGGCTTTGGAATTATCGTAGGAATCTTCATGCAGTTCTTCGCCAGTCCGGTGGTGGCGTTATTTACAGATGCATCGGATGCATCGGGAGCGGAAGTGGTACGTCTGGGAGGTCAATACTTAAGGGGATATGTCTGGGATTGCATGTTCGCAGGAATTCATTTCAGCTTCAGCGGATATTTCTGTGCCTGCGGCAAATCCGGCATCTCATTTTTACATAATATCATTGCAATTACACTGGTAAGAATTCCGGGCGTTTATCTGACTTCGACTTTATTCCCGGATACCTTATTCCCGATGGGGCTGGCAACGGCAGCAGGCTCCCTGCTTTCCGCAATCATCTGTGTTGTTGCATTTACAATCTTAAACCAGAAGGAAAGGCAGAAATGAACCAGCCATCTCTTAAGAAAATGACAGGCTTGGAGCGCCGATTGCGCTGCAGGATTTACTGGCATCCATTTTCTCTTCAGATGAAGCGGTTATTCTGGCGGCGGCAGATTACTTAAAGGCATACGCCATTGACTGCATGTTTACCGCAATCTTTTTCTGCTATACCGGATTTTATAATGGAATCGGCAGGACGAGATTTGTCATGCTTCAGGGAATCATCGGAGCCTTTGGTGTCCGTGTTCCGGTGTCCTATTTTATGAGTCTTCGTCCGAATCCGTCCTTATTTGAAATTGGACTGGCGACACCGATGTCATCCATTGTGCAGTTGATTTTATACCTTGGATTTATGGCGATTTTAAAGAGAAGAGAAAAACAGTAGTAAGTAGGAACTTAATTTCACAATATATAATATGTGTTTAGTTACAACTGTTAGCCAAAATTGAAAAAAGATTGATATTGGCTAATATACACAATATAATAAGCACATAATATGTATAAAGGATGGGTGTACATGAAACTGATAGAACGGCGACAGTATTTGAATAAGTTAATTAATGTACTTGGAACTCCGGATATCAAAGTTGTTACAGGTGTAAGACGAAGTGGAAAGTCTAAATTGCTGGAAGCGTTTAGAACATATGTTGAAAAAGAAATTCCAGATTGCAACATTATTCAGATTAATTTTAATTTACCGGATTATGATGACTTGCTAACATATCGTGCATTATATGATTATGTAAATGAACATTATGTGGCAGGCAGGGAAAACTTCGTATTTATTGATGAAGTGCAGATGTGCAAGGATTTTGAAAAAGCAGTAAATGGACTGCATGCAAGTGAAAAATATGATATTTATATTACGGGTTCTAATGCCTTTTTACTAAGTTCTGATTTGGCAACATTATTTACCGGACGTACTTTTGAAATAAAAATGTATCCTTTTTCATTCGGGGAATATATGGAGTATTTTGAATTAAAGAATCAGTATAAGGCATTAGATGAGTATGTGCTTGAAGGTGGAATGGCAGGTTCCTATCTTTATAAAGATCAGGAAGCTAAATTTGATTATGTGGCTGATGTATTTGATACTCTGATTATACGGGATATCAGAAAAAAATACAAAATACGGAATGTGCAGCTTATGGATAGAATTGTGGACTTTTTAATGGATAATATTTCAAATTTGTCATCTGCCCGTAGTATTACAAATACATTAGGAAGTATGCATGAAAAAATTCATCATACGACTGTAGGCTCTTATATGCAGTATTTGTGCAACGCATTCGCATTTTATAAAGTAAGAAGGTATGACATTAAAGGAAAAAAATATTTGTCGAGCAATGATAAATACTATCTGAGTGACCATACTTTTCGTTATGCAAAACTTGGAACAAAAAACATGGATTATGGTCGAATACTTGAAAATATTGTGGCAATTGAGCTACTTCGTAGGGGATATGAGGTTTACGTGGGAATATTGTATAAAAAGGAAATAGATTTTGTTGCAATTAAACGTAGCGAAAAAATTTATATTCAGGTATCTGATAACATAAGTGATGATAAGACTTTTGAAAGAGAGGTATCACCACTACTGCAGATTAAAGATGCATACCCTAAGTATGTTATTGCCAGAACGAGACATGATGCATATCAATATGAGGGAATCAAGATAGTCGATATTGCGGATTGGTTATTGGATAAATGAACTATTAGCCAAAAATGAAAAAAGATTGATTTTGGCTAATAAAAACACCAGTGATTTAAAAATGTAAATACGAGGAAGGTTTGCATAATTCCTCCTGTTTTCCACATACTACCCATACAGCACAAAAATGGAAAGTATGTAGGAAACAGGAGGAATTTTTAATGAAAGCAACAGGAATTGTACGTAGAATAGACTATTGAGTTATAATAGGGACAAAAGGTAAGAAACCTTGAAAACACTGGGGTTTTCGCTGATTTTGTCCAAGTTTTCAGACCAAAACCCGATGTAGAAAGGAGGGATTGGATTCTGGTACTGTTGAATATGTACCAGAATTATTGGCGATACTTTGAGTGATGGGAGTCCTGATTTGGAAGTGGTTTATATCTCATTACGAGAAGTATGCTCTCATATAAAAAAATATTGCCAGGTAGGGTGTTTCATCATTTTTTGGTGAGCACCCTTTTTTTATACCTGATTTACGAAGAAAGGAGCCTTACATGGAATTGAATGAAATGGAAAAAAATCTGCTTTTTCAGGTCGAGGGAGATTGCCAGACAAAGATCATGAATGAGCTTTATATGACTGTTCGTTATTCAAACAATCCTGAACAACGAAAGACCGCAGAAAGTCTTATGGCGAAGATACGTGTTCTGTCGGATGGTGAGTGCATGGATCTGGTGAAAGATATTCAGAAGAATTACCGGCTTCCCCACCCGCCTCGGACTATTGGAGAAAAGATTGCCGAGGCCAGGCAGCAGTCCGGTGCCGAGAAATTAAAGGGGCACGACATTATGGCCCTGGAACGTTTTGACCCGGAGGTAAGGCACATGATCGTCTTTGATGTACTGTCTTATGGTTCCCCTGTCGGGGATAAGGGCGACAAGATGCGCCTGTTTCTTACAGAGACCGGCTACCAGAAGTTTTTAGAGAGTCAGGAACGGGGAGAAGTAAAACTGAAAAATCATGCGAAGGTCTCAGGCGGACATCTTCACTATGACCGCAGAGACCGCGCTTTGTAACAGAATTATTGAAGAAAGGAGGCTGTGAAATGGCGGTATTCCGTGTAGAGAAAACAAAGGACTTTACGGTTATGAGTAATCATCATCTGCGTAATACGGAATTGTCCTTAAAGGCGAAGGGGCTTCTTTCCCTTATGCTGTCGCTGCCGGAAGATTGGGATTATACCACAAAGGGACTTGCCCATATCTGTAAGGACGGTGTAGATTCTATTACTACCGCCCTGAAGGAACTGGAGCGGCATGGGTATCTTACCAGGCAGCGCCTCCGACATAATAACGGACAGCTCGGCGATATTGAATATACAATCCATGAAAAGCCCTCAACCGACGTAAAACAAGGGGGGCCACCTAAACGGGAAAATCCAAGACAGGTAAATCCAAGACAGGCAAAACCTGAACAGGCAGAACCTGAACAGGAAAATCCCGCACAATTAAATACTAATCAACAAAAAACTAAAAAATTAAAAACGAATATATCAAGAACACATCAATCAATCTATCCTACAGAGCCAGAAAAGGTAAGCAGTCAGGACGGGATTGATATGATGGATATGGCAGATACATACCGTGAAATTATCAAAGAAAATATCGAGTATGATTTTCTGGTTCCCCGTTATGGCCGGGAGCGCATGGACGAGACGGTGGAACTTATGTTGGAAACGGTGCTTTCAAGACGGCCATATATTCGCATTGCTGGAGATGACTTTCCGCGGGAGATTGTCCGGAGCCGGTTCTTAAAGATCAATTCCGGTCACTTAGAGTATGTTTTTGACTGTATTGACAAGAACAATACGAAAGTCAACAATATCAAGGCTTATCTGCTGGCGGCATTATATAATGCTCCGGCAACAATGGATAGTTATTATCGTGCCGAGGTCAATCATGATCTGTACGGTTGTTAGACGCCAGGAGGCGTTTTTTTTATGTGATTGAGGGAAAGGAGGCAAGGCACAATGAAAAATAATACGCCAAATGTATGCCAGGCGTAACTAAAGAGCAGATCCAGGCAGCACGGGAGGCAGACCTATTTGCTTATCTGCAATTTCATGAACCAGGTGTGCTGAAACGGGATGGACCCAATTACCGCCATAAGGAGCATGACAGTCTGGTCTATGTGACTGGGAAAAAATACTGGTACTGGAACAGTCGAGGTCGAAGCATTAACGCTCTGGATTACCTGATCCAGATTCGAGGATTTGGTCTGGTGGATGCTGTTCATACACTGATAGGTGCAGAAATTCAGCAGATGCCGGTTTGTCGAACAACGGTAAGGCAGGAACAGAAAGAACCGGAGAAGAAACCATTTACACTTCCCTGGGCCAGACGCTGTGCCACTGCTGCTGTTTCGTATTTGCAACGCCGTGGAATCAGCACGAATGTGATCAGCCGGTGCTTTCGGAGTGGACTTGCTTATGAGGCACGGTATCATGGTGAACCAGTCTGTGTATTTGTTGGAAAAGACAGTACAGGAAAAGCGAAGTTTGCCTGTATGCGCAGCATTACCGGTAATTTCAAAAAGGATGTTTACGGCAGTAACAAGGAATTTAGCTTCTGTTACCCGCCAAAGAGTCCGGACAGTCGTCATGTAGCAGTTTTTGAGGCTCCTATTGATGCTCTCTCACATGCCACACTGCAGGAACTGGAAGGTTGGGAATGGGACGGCTACCGCTTATCTCTGGGAGGCACTTCTCATGTGGCTCTGATCGCATTTTTAGAACGTCACCCAGAAATAAAGCGAGTTACACTTTATATGGATAATGATCTTGCCGGACTTACTAATGCCCGGAAAATAAAAGATATGCTCCATGAGGACCAACGATTTAAGCAAATCCGGGTAGGTATCAACCCACCCCGGATCGGAAAAGATTATAACGAAAAACTGCTGCGTATGAGAGAACAAATCAAAGACCGCCAACTACAATGCCGCCAGAAAAAGGCGGCTGTTTCCATTTAACAGGAGGATTTTAATATGACAAAAGCAAAAAATACCGTTTTGCAGATGATTGCCGAAACTGCCCGGTGCCCGGATTACGGTCCCGATATGATCAAGATCTTAATGGACAGGCTGGATATGAATGAAAAGGGCTTTGCACTTTTGATGAATGTTACGCCTTCCACTGTCAGGCTTTGGACCAGCGGTGCCGTTCAGCCAAGTGGTACAGCAAAACGGTTGATGCAGATTTATGAAACCGGGCCGGAAATCGTAAACAAGATTGCCGGTGGACAGCACTTGCCGGACAGGAGGAATTTGATTGAAAAATGAACCCCTTCCACAGATCTGTCTGATTCGTAATACAGATCTTATTACATTTGCTTATGAGCTTCATATTTTTGCAAGACTGGAGGTGATGTCGATTGGCAGACAATTTACAACATGAAGATTTTGGTGAAAAGATTGGAGGCGCAAAAAAAGATCTATGGAAAGACCGTGGCCTGTATGTGGATGATCTTGGCAGCATGAATGAGCGGGAGGCAGAGAAGTTTGTCAGGAAGGATAATGTCTGGAAAAAGCCGGATTATCAGGCCATGCTTGATGATGGCGTTCCTCTTGGTGTAGTTTACTTCATCAAAAAAGCCCGCGATAGTCTTGGGGCTTCTCCCCAGTATCATTACAGTGATATGACTCCGGAACTTAAACGCGCCAGACAAGAGGAATATATCGAGACTGTCCGGCAGTTACAGGCAGTAATTGAGGATGTGCGTACATTGGATGACGCTATGCAAGCCTATGACCGCTTTCTGGTAAAGAATGGATATGTGGAGCAGGTACAGGGCTGGAGCAGTGGAATTCACTATCGTGCTACCAAGAAAGGTCAGGATAATCCGGTTATAACCAATAAGCTGGCACAAATCCTGTATATCCGTTCCGCTTCCTACTTTGAACGGAACTTCACACAGAAAGCACAGCGGGAACAGTTTGGCGTTTCCAAAGACCAAAAGGTGCCAAAGGGATATGCCATCCATTTCAATGACGGGAAAAATACCTATTCAAAAAATAACGACTGGAAATCTGGCACTTATTACGTGACGAAGGGTTATTCCATATTGCAGACTAATTTGGAGTCTCGTGAGGCGGCATTGAAATGGGTACAGGATTTTGCCAGGCAGCGAAGCAAAGGCGGAAAGGTTCGGTTTACCCCTCCGCAGCTTTCGCATGTAAGAAGAACAGGTCCGGACTACCGGAGCGGTCAAGAAATTACCGGCCAGCATTATCTTGATACTTTTGGATTTCGTGGAGGTGAATTTGGAAACTGGATGAACCAGAATGACCGGCAAGCGTCCCTGGATATGGGGTTTGAAGCCTTGAAAGACCTGGCGGCTGTCTTAAAGATCCGCGATCAGGATATTGCCTTTGATGGTACGCTTGCCATTGCTTTTGGTGCCAGAGGCAGCGGAAATGCTGCAGCTCATTATGAACCACTTCGCAAAGTCATTAACCTTACGAAGATGCACGGAGCCGGTTCACTGGCACATGAATGGTGGCATGGTTTTGATGATTATCTGGGAACAAAGATGGGTGCAAAAGGGATGCTTTCAGAACAGCCTCGTCTTTACCCACTATTTCAAAAGCTCATTGATACCATGAAGTACAAGCCGGAGACACCTGAACAGGCTGCAAAATGTATTGAGGCACAGAACAGCCGGACAAAGAAAAATGCGGAAAGCTGGTTGGATTCAGCGATGCTTGGTTCTCTGAAACGGTATGGGGATGATAGTGTGTTAGAGCAATATGCAGCATTAAAGGCAGCTTTCCTCGCCGGGGAAGTCGGTTCGGTGGATAAGATCAGTACTTTAAAAAAATCTGTCAGCGGACATGTGATTCCTAAAAGTGAGCGTGACCGTCTGGAAATGTTTGAGCATATACTTCATGGGATACAGGAGCAGAAAACTCCGCAGATTGGGCGGACAGAAACCGATTACTACCGCAATTCTGTGCGGATGGGAAAGGAATGCGAAAAAGATGGAGGCTATTGGGACAGCAATGTAGAAATGACAGCAAGAGCGTTCGCCTGCTATGTCAAAGATAAACTGCCTTATGTTTCTGATTATCTGGCGGGTCATGCAGATTGTGCAGTAGCTATTGTTATGGATAAATCCGGGGAAACAGAGGTTTTGAAAGCCTATCCTCAGGGCGAGGAACGCAGAGCAATCAATACAGTATTTGACGAGATTGTTGCGGATCTGAAATTACAGCACATTCTTACTCATGTAGAAACAACGCTACCTCTTGCGGTTCCAGAGGTACCACTGGCCGAAAACGAGCAGATTTCTATATTTGCAATGGAGCGTCCTTCGGTGATCGGGCAGCTTGCGGCGACAAAACCGGAAGAAAAAAGTACACCAGTGCAGGCGGCTTCAAAAAAGGCTCATATGCCGGAGATATAAGGAGGTGCTGATATATTGGAAGAAAATCAGGATTATCGTGTTTATCGATATGGTGATAATCTGAAACCTGGATATGAGCTTAAGATAGAACACAGCGTTTTTTGTGAAGATGTGGATATTTCATCTCTTATTACAATGGGAACCGAAAGTTTAGAGGCTATGCGTCAGGGAAGTATCGACGGTGAGCAGAAAGCCTATAGTATTGTGCAGGCAGCGGCAAAGCAATGGGAAAAGCAGGCTGCCGCGACACAGATGATCAATCGGGCGCTGGAATATCTTCGTACTCCGGAAGTCAGTCATACATCAAACCAATGGAAACAGGAAAATAACTGGAGAAACAGTCAGGAAATCAGTAACCGAGTTTATAAGATGACCTGCAGTATTTGGGAAGATACAAAATATGACCGGGAGACAAAACAAAGTGTTCCGGTTGCCTGGTATGTGACCTGGTATGTGTATGTGAATTCTCCTAATAAGGGATATACAGAAAGGATTGCCGGACAAAATCAGAAACGTTATACGGATAAGGCGGCTGCCATGAAGTATCTGGAAGGCCGCAAGAAAGCCTATTCACATTTATTTACGGAGATTTCTCCACCAATTCCTAAACAGTATGAGAAACATTTTACTGTGCATGGAGCACTTTTGCCGGGTTATACATTGGAAGGCCAGGAACCGGTCAAAGCAGCGCATACCGCCACCGAAGTTACGGAGGGCGGTATTTCCTTGCCTGAAAAGGCAGAGAAGCCTTCCGTTCTTGGAAAATTGACGATAGCAAAATCCCAGGAAAAAGCACCTGACGTTTCTGGCACAACAAAAAAGAAGGAGGATATGCAGTTATGAATGTGTTACTGGTTGAGCCTGGGAAAATTCCCTATGCAGTTGATATTGGCGATGGTCTGGAAGCAATGCAGGCTGCTGTTGGTGGGGATATTCAGGCTGTTTACCCTTATGATGATCCGGTTGCTCTGGTTTGCAACGAGGAAGGCAAACTTATGGGATTGCCATTGAATCGTGCCCTTCGTGATGATGAGGGCAATATCTATGACATTCTTGCAGGAAATTTCTTTCTCTGTGGACTTGGCGAAGAGAAATTTGCGGATCTTTCCCCAGATCTTATGGAGAAATACCGGAAGCAATTTGAGAATCCGGAACAGTTTGTACGCATTGCCGGGAAAATTCTGGCGGTTAAGCAGCCAATCCCTTCTCCTGAAAAACAAGAGGTGCAGATGGATCAGATAAGGGTGGATGAATCCGTAAATCTGGCCTTTGACCTGGATGCATTCTTTCGGGAATACAGTGATGTTTATCTTGATATGCACTCTGATTTTCATGAGGAAAAAGAGCGTATGGCGGACGAACTTTTTTCCGGACAGACCGGAAAGATCCGCATGAGAGTGGCGGGCATCATTCAGGAAGAACATTTAGACGGGGAGGCTGATTTTCTGTTAGAACGCATTGCCGCCTATGAAAAGGAGTATGGGATCAGTTCCTATTCTATTTACCAGCTTGATTTATCGAACAACACTGATGATCTGCGCTTTATGTCTTTTGACTGGCTGGAAAAGAAAGGACTTTTGATCGACAGGGATAATTACCAAATGGTTTATGCTGCAGAACTTACGCCCGGTGAGACGCTGGAGGACATTTATACCCGTTTTAATATTGATCATCCCAAGGATTTTAGGGGACACTCTCTATCGGTTTCTGATGTGGTTGTACTGCATGAAAAAGGACGCGATACGGCTTATTATGTGGACAGCATTGGATTTAAGGAACTGCCGGATTTCTTCGGCGGTGTCCGGAAACCGGAGACAAAACGGGATGGTTCGCTGCGGGAACAACTTGACGATGCGAAGAAGGCAGCAGCAAAAACAGAACCTAAGTCGCCAGAGAAAAAGAAGGAACTGGAAAGGAGTTGATAACCTGTGCTGATGGCAGAACAGGAACCTTATGCCTTAATGGTGCAGCCGGACGACCTGCTGATTAGTCCACGTGAAGTAAATGACAATTTTGGAACGATGGTCTGTTTTCATCCTCATTACGCATTGGGCGACAAACATAATTACATGGACAAAGATGATTTTCTTCGGGAAATGTATCTGGATACTGTAGGAAATGACGAGCGGGGCATGGAGCGTTACGAGAATATGGTAAATATGGTCTGGGGCCGGAAAATGACCGGGCCGAGCCCTGATCCCCATGCTGTGGATAACACAATACTCAACGTGATCCAGAAGAAATATATCATGCTCCCGTTGTATCTTTACGACCATTCCGGCCTTGCCATGAGTACGGAAAGTTTTGTGGGGAAGGCGGTTCATGCGGAATGGGACAGCGGACAGGTGGGATGGATTTATGTGTCCAAAGAGGATGTGCTGAAAGAATTTGGCGGGGAGAAAATGACCGGAGCCCTCCGGAAAAAGGCCGAGGATCTATTGCGAAATGAGGTTACTCAGTATGACGCTTATCTCCGCGGTGAATGTTATGGCTTTGAACTGTATAAAAATGGTGAACTTTCGGATAGTTGCTGGGGGTTTATCGGCAGTCTGGAAGATGTTTGTAAAGCAATGGCTGAATATCTGCCGGACGAGTGCAAAGGTATGACAGAGCAACTTTCGGAAGTGAAAGAGCCGGCTTCCATGGTTAAGACGCTCCTTCGGCATGCCCGCATTCAGATTGATCAGGCTGCAAAAGCCTATGAACACGCCCCACGTCAGCAGGTACTAAGCGAGGCTCGGTAATGAACATATTATATTATTTCGGAAAGGAGGATGTAGTTGCAGGAAGATATTGAACAAAGGACCATGTCGGTCACGGTTCAGACAGCGAAACTGTCTGGCCGGGTGTTGAAAGCAGCCATTGCTGCTACACTTCAAAAGATGGAACAGGACCGCAATACCCCGAAAGTTGGCCGTAACAGTATGAAGCGGCTGACTGCCAGGGACCCCGGAGCCAATACTATTGAAGTGACCGGACGGATTCGTTCTTTTGAACGGATTGCCAAAAAGCATGAGATCCGTTATCACATTGAAAAGGGTGCCGGAACGGATCCGCCCAAATGGACGGTGTATTTTAAGGCAAACCAGGCAGATGCCCTGACCGCAGCATTTAAAGAATACACCAGAAAAGATCTTGCTCGAAGTACCAGGCCATCTCTGCTTTCCCAGCTTGCCAAATTCAAGGAGCTGGCACAAGCTCTTGGCCGTGACAAGGTAAAGAACAAAGAGCATGGAGGACCGGAGCGTTGAAAATAGATACCGATACATTGAAAAAGCAGGTGATCCTCCATTTGCCTTACCTTCTGTTCCTTTTGGTGTTTGCGAAGCTGGGACAGGCAGTTCGGCTGGCCCCAGGAATGGACGCTTCCCAAAAGCTGCTGGGACTGTCCGAGGGATTTTCCCTCGCTTTCCAGAGCATATGGCCAGGAACCGCGTTTGATTGGTTAGTGGGTCTCTGTGGGGCGGTCATTATACGGCTTGCGGTTTATTTCAAAGGCAAAGAAGCAAAAAAATACCGCAAAAATGTAGAATATGGTTCTGCCCGCTGGGGAACAAAAAAAGATATTGTCCCCTTTATGGACCCAAAGCCTGAAAATAACATCATCCTGACGCAGACCGAAGGACTTATGATGTCCGGCAGACCCAAAAATCCAGCTCATGCCCGTAATAAAAATGTCCTGGTGGTGGGTGGTTCCGGTTCTGGTAAAACAAGGTTTTTTATAAAGCCTAATCTCATGCAGATGCACAGCTCTTATGTTGTTACTGATCCAAAGGGAACGGTTTTAATTGAAGTCGGAAAACTATTAAGCCGGGGCACTCCTAAATTGGATAAGGATGGAAAACCGATCCGGGGAAAAAATGGGAAAATTGTATATGAACCATATAGGATCAAAGTATTCAACACCATTAACTTTTCAAAGAGTATGCACTATAATCCTTTTGCTTATGCGCGACACGAGGTCGCGTAATTAAACTGTTCGGCATTGACCGAACCTGTTATTCCATTAGCAGTAGCCTATCGTCACCGAAGCGGCTGGCAACGGCCGTGAGGCAGCATGGCGAGAAAAGGCAGCCCTCCCGAAAGGGTCAAGCCGAAACCGCGAGGCAGAGGCGAAAAGCTGGAAGCAACGTCCGGCTGGGGAGCTTGGCTTGTGTAGTATGGTGAATGTAAGTAAATCGCTGTTAAACGTCGTTAGTGGGAACCAGGCTAAAGTTGCTGATAAGCCTGAACCAAAAGGTGTGCAGTCGGATGTTCCCCTGTAAGCTGGGAACACATGGACAAACAGGACTGCCGGCGGATAGGCGGCACCTAACCTACACGGTTGATTACGTGAAACGTGGTAAGCCCGCGCTTTCTCCGATATTCGGAAAGCTGACCGCAAGGAAAGCCGATAGAAACGCGGGTAAGGAACGCTGGAAAAAGCGAATGCCGACCTTGTAATGAGGACGGATAGGGATTGAAACAGTATCCCACGCGAAAGCGGGCTGACTTCCAGCAGGTCTATCTTTACGAGAGAATTTACAGAACTTTTGAGAGGAGGAATCGCAAATGAACAGAAAACTGTGTGCGCCTGCTGACAAGGCACAAAGCTGGAAATCCATTGATTGGAAAAAAGCGGAGGCCTATGTTAAAAAGCTGCAAATGCGTATCGTAAAGGCTCAAAAAGGCGGTCATTACAACAAGGTGAAATCTCTGCAATGGCTGTTGACGCACTCTTTCTATGCCAAGGCATTGGCGGTGAAGCGTGTGACAAGTAATAAAGGCAAAAATACCGCTGGTGTAGACCATGAATTATGGAAAACGCCAAAAGGCAAATTCGAAGCGATTGACAAACTCAAACGCCGGGGCTATCAGCCCCAACCTCTCAGACGGGTGTACATCCCGAAGAAAAACGGAAAATTACGCCCGCTGAGTATTCCAACGATGACAGACCGCGCCATGCAGACATTATATAAGTTTGCATTGGAACCATTGGCAGAAACTCTGGCAGACCCGAACTCCTACGGCTTTAGAATTGGAAGAAGCACACACGATGCTATCGGGCAATGCTTCAACGATTTGTGCAGAGCCGGTTCCCCTCAATGGATTTTGGAGGGAGACATTAAGGGTTGCTTTGACCACATCAGCCATAACTGGCTGCTGGCAAATATCCCAATGGACAAGGAAATGCTCGAAAAGTGGCTGAAATGTGGCTTTGTGGAGACCAAAAAGCTCTTTCCAACAGAGGAAGGAACCCCACAGGGCGGCACAATATCGCCAGTCTTGATGAACATGACCTTAGACGGTCTGGAGCGGATTCTAAAAGAAAGATTCCCTATGAGACGGACGGTGGCAGGTAAAACTGTTTACGACCAGATTAACTTCGTGCGATATGCCGACGACTTTATCGTTACCGGAAAAAGCCCGGAAACTCTACGTAACGAGGTTATCCCGCTCATCAAGGACTTTCTGGCGGAACGCGGCCTGCAACTCTCCGAGGAAAAAACGGCAATCACACATATCAGCGACGGTTTTGATTTTCTTGGACAGAACGTTCGGAAATACAACGGAAAATTGCTCATTAAGCCGTCAAAGAATGCGATAAAATCCTTCCTCAAAAAAGTGCGGACTATCGTTAGGGAGAACAAAACAGCCACACAGGACTTGCTCATTCGCAAGTTAAATCCTGTCATTCGTGGCTGGGTCAACTACCATCGCTATGTAGTTTCTGCGGATATTTTTGGATTGGTTGACCACAGGATTTTCGAGTGCCTATGGAGGTGGGCTTGCCGCAGACACAAGCGAAAAGGTAGGAAATGGATTGCCAACAAATACTGGCACCATATTGATAACCGAACGTGGACGTTTGCAACAGAGCCTGCTTTCCGCGGTAAAGATTTCGATGAAAAATACCTCAAGCTGGAATACGCGGCAAATACTAAAATCATCCGATTCAGGAAAATCGCCGCCGAAGCTAACCCATTCGATGAAAAATGGACGGGATATTATGAGGAACGTGACGGAGAAAGAATGCTGAACAGTACCAAAGGACGGGAAAAACTCGTTAAAATCTGGAACAACCAGAAACGGTGCTGCCCTGTATGCGGAGAAAGAATTACATCCGAAACAGGATTCAAGACGCATTTTAACACCGAAAACAACAGGAAATGGCCCGCTATTATGGTACATCCCTGGTGTCACCGAAATCTGCATGAACCAGGTTATTTGATTTGAGCCGGGTTTCGTTTTATACGAGGCCTTACGATAGGCTTGAGCCGTATGACGGGAAACTGTCACGTACGGTTCTTAGGGGAGGGGCTGGCAGTAATGCCAGTCTCTTACCCGACATCCACAATGAGAAGGACATTCTTAAATTGGTAACAGTGTTGATTGCCAATACAAAAGGGGAAGGAAAATCAGGAGACGACTTCTGGGTCAAGGCTGAAACTTTGCTTTACACGGCGTTGATCGGGTACATCTATTATGAAGCGCCTTCCAATGAACAGAATTTTTCTACATTGGTGGAAATGATAAATGCTATGGAAGTCCGTGAGGATGATGAGACTTTCAAGAATGCGGTTGACCTGCTCTTTGATGCTTTGGAACAAAAAGATCCGGATCATTTTGCACTCCGGCAGTACAAAAAATACAAGCTGGCTGCGGGTAAGACAGCAAAATCAATTTTGATTTCCTGTGGTGCGCGTCTGGCTCCTTTTGATATTAAAGAAGTCCGTGAAATCACCATGTATGACGAACTGGAGCTTGACCTGGTGGGTGACAGGAAAACGGCATTGTTCTTTATTATCAGTGATACAGATGCGACTTTTAATTTCCTTGTCAGTATGGCTTATACACAGTTATTTAATCTACTTTGCGAGCGGGCAGATGACAAATTCGGAGGCAGGCTCCCGGTTCATGTGCGATGCCTGATCGATGAGGCGGCTAATATCGGACAGATCCCCAATTTGGAAAAACTCATGGCAACAATCCGGTCGAGAGAAATTTCAGCCTGTTTGGTATTACAGGCGCAGAGCCAGCTCAAAGCACTTTATAAAGATAACATGGACACGATCATCGGCAACTGTGATTCTTCCCTTTTCCTGGGTGGAAAGGAGGAAACTACCTTGAAAAGCTGGAACTCCCTGTTGGGGAAAGAGACCATAGATATGTACAATACAAGTGTTACGAAAGGAAATCAGGAGAGTCACGGTCAGAATTTCCAGAAGTTAGGAAAGGATTTGATGTCAGTGGATGAACTGGCCGTGATGGATGGCAGCAAGTGTCTTCTGCAGATCAGAGGTGTGCGTCCCTTCCTGTCCCGGAAATACGATATTACCAAACATCCGAACTATAAATATCTTTCGGATTCAGACGAAAAGAATGCCTTTGACATAGAGAAATATCTGTCTACAAGGCTGCCTGTCCGTGCTGGGGAGTTGTACCCTAACTATGAGATAACGCCGGAAGAACTGGAAGCACAGACAATCGCATAAAGACCTGTCGAAGTATTTATTATACTACGGCAGTTTTTTTGTACCTATTGGAAAGGAGGCGTTTATTGCGGATTCGTGATTCTCCCTGACAACTGAATATTTTCAGCAGATTTTTCCCTGTCCCTTATGCTGCCGTCATGTTTTGTAGTTTTTCTATTATTACATGCGGCGTTTTTTTGTTTCTGGTTAAATGTGGCCGCAACAACACATTTTATGAACTTTAAGGAGGATTAACTTTATGGCTTTTTTTACAAGTGCGATTGATACCCTGAAAATTCTGGTAATCGCCCTTGGCGCTGGTCTTGGTGCATGGGGCGTTATCAATCTTTTAGAGGGGTATGGCAATGACAATCCCGGGGCTAAGTCTCAGGGCATCAAACAGCTTATGGCGGGTGGCGGTATCGCTTTGGTGGGTGCCACGCTGATTCCGCTCCTGTCCAGCCTGTTCGGTTAATAGCCAATGGGCAGTCTGTTTGACTGGATAACAGACTGGATCAAAGAGGGCCTGATCGATGCGATCACCGGGCAGTACACCAGTATTTTTCAATCAGTAAATGATCAGGTTGCAGATGTGGCCGGTCAGGTGGGTCAAACCCCTCAGGGGTGGAATGGCAGCGTGTTCAGTATGATTCAGACACTTTCGGAAACCGTTGTTATTCCCATTGCCGGTATTATTCTGACTTTTGTACTGGTATATGAGCTGATTCAGATGATTTTGGAAAAGAACAACATGCACGACTTTGACACATTCAATATTTTCAAATGGATTTTCAAGACTTTTGTGGCTACATATCTGCTCACAAACTGCTTTACGATTGTCATGGCAGTGTTTGATGTGGCCCAAAATGTAGTATCGCAGAGCGCCGGCATCATAAGCGGAAGTTTGGATGTTACAACTGCCTTGGCTGATCTGGAAACACAGCTTGAAGCAATGGGAATGTGGGAACTGATTGGTCTGTGGCTGGAAACCAATATTATCAATCTGTGCATGTGGGTACTGTCTATTGTAATCTTTGTCATTGTTTATGGCCGTATGATAGAAATATATCTCACGGTCAGTTTGGCACCCATACCGTTTTCCACAATGGCAAACCGTGAATGGGGGCAGATGGGAACGAATTATCTTCGTTCCCTGTTCGCTCTGGGATTCCAGGGATTTTTGATTCTGGTATGTGTTGCGATCTATGCGGTACTGATCCAGTCTATCCCTTCATCCGGCGATATTCATGGTGCGATCTGGGGCACGGCGGGATATACCGTCCTGCTTGCCTTTGCCCTTTTTAAAACAGGATCGTTATCAAAAAGTATTTTTAACTCGCATTAGTGAGTAACAACATTATAAGAAGGAGGAAGTTTTATTATGAACAAAACTAATACTGAACCTATGCAGTCCGAAACCCCGGTATCAGAAGGATTGAAATTGGATGTAACTGTGCGTCCGATTGCCCCCATGGGAAATCTTCTGGCTTTTGCCAATGTAACGATTGGTGACTGTTTTAAGATTGACGGCTTCCGTATCTGTTCCGGTGAGAATGGTCTGTATGTCAATATGCCGTCCACTCAGGATAAGCAGGGAAAATGGAGAGATGTTTGCTGGCCGGTGACGGCGGATTTCCGTAAACAGCTCAATGATGCGCTGATCGAAGGGTACGGCCAGGCGATTGAAAATTTGCAGGCTACCCTTGAAGCGACCAGAGGCGCAGCGGAAAAACCTTCCCTGACCGGTACTCTGAAAGAAAATGCTGGAAAGGTTAAGACGCAGCCGACAAAATCTGCTCCTGCCAAAAGTGAGCAGACTCGCTGATGGCGGAGGCGGGTAAATATGGCATTGTATACGCAGACCCGCCCTGGCGCTATGATATGAAACACGGAAGCGGTGTTGCCGAAAAACACTACCCTACCATGAGCATTGATGAAATATGCGCACTGCCGGTTGCAGATCTTGCGGCCAAAGACAGTGCGCTATTTCTATGGGCTACTTTTCCGCAACTTAAGGAAGCGTTCCGGGTAATTGATGCGTGGGGATTTCGTTATAAGACATTGGCATTTTTATGGTTAAAACAGAATCGGAAAGCCGATAGCTGGTTTTACGGAATGGGTTTCTGGACCCGCTCTAATGCAGAGGTGTGTCTGCTGGCAACGCGCGGGCATCCGAAGCGCCAGTGTGCAGGAATCCATCAGTTTGTGATTTCACACATTGAACAGCACAGTAAGAAACCCGATGAAGTCCGGGATAAGATTGTAAAGCTCATGGGAGATCAACCCAGGGTGGAACTTTTTGCCAGACAGCAGACCCCTGGCTGGGATGTGTGGGGCAATGAAGTAGATTGCAGTTTTACAATGCCGCAGAATGGATAGAAAACAAATTTACAGATGGGAGGTGATAATAAAATGCCTTATGTACCCGTACCGAAAGACTTAACTAAAGTTAAGACTAAAGTAGCTGCCGGTCTTACCAAACGTCAGCTTATTTGTTTTAGTCTGGCTGCGCTGGTGGGACTTCCGGTATATTTCCTTACTCGCGGTTTTATCGGTAATTCAGCCGCGGTACTCCTTATGATTTTCCTTATGATGCCCTTTTTCTTTTTTGCCATGTATGAGAAGGATGGACAGCCGGCAGAAAAATTATTGAGGAACCGCCTCCGTTATAAGCTCTGGCCAAAGTATCGCCCTTACCGGACAGAAAATTTCTATAAATCTATTTCCAAAAAGGAGGTATTACAGATTGCCAAAAACCAAACAGCAGGAGGCGCAGGAAAAACGTCTGCAAAGAAATGTAAGACAGGCTCAAAAGACCCGCGCCGAAGCAAGAAAGGCAGGAAATAAAACTGCCTCTCCTGCCGGGCCGAAGAAAAAGCCCGGCTTTTTTTTCGGGCTGAAAGCGGATGCCCCGCAGACAGTTCAGCAGAGTATTCCCTACAAGGAAATGTATCGGGACGGCATCTGTCGTGTGAATGGCAATTATTACACAAAGACGGTGCAGTTCTTTGATATTAACTATCAGCTTGCACAGGCAGATGATAAAGCACAGATTTTTGAGGGATACTGCGATTTCCTGAATTATTTTGATTCTTCGATTCATGTGCAGCTTACCTTTATCAATCAGCGAGCCAATATGCAGGATTTTGTTCAGAGTATAGATATTCCTGTCCGTGGAGACGAGTATGACGGAATCCGCAGGGAGTATGCAGATATGCTGAAAAATCAGCTTCAAAAGGGTAACAATGGACTTACCAAGCGAAAATATATCACATTTGGAATTGAAGCGGACGACCTGCGCACGGCGAAGATGCGTCTGGAACGGATTGAGACGGATGTGCTTGGGAATTTCAAAACCCTTGGCGTCCAGGCAAAACCCTTAAATGGGCTGGAACGTCTGGAACTTTTGCATAGTCAGCTCCACCCGGACGGTCAGGAGAAATTTCATTTTTCCTGGAGCGACCTGCCGAAAACCGGGCTTTCCACAAAAGACTATATTGCGCCTTCCGGATTTTCTTTTTCTCAGGACGGTAAGACCTTCCGGGTGGGAGATCATTCTGGTGCGGTGTCTTTCCTGCAGATTCTGGCTCCGGAACTGACGGACCGGCTGCTTGCCGATCTTCTGGATTTGAACGATGCGGTGACAGTAAATCTTCATATCCAGTCTATTGACCAGGCACAGGCCATCCGTAATATCAAGCGTAAGATGTCTGATCTGCAGAAAATGACCATAGAAGAACAGAAAAAAGCGGTTCGTGCCGGATATGATATGGACATCATACCTACCGACCTTGCTACCTACGGAGAAGAAGCAAAGAATCTCCTGCAAGATCTGCAATCCAGAAATGAGCGTATGTTTTTGGTTACGGTTCTTGTTGAGAATATTGCTCCGAAGCGTTCAAAGCTGTTTAATGATATTTTTGCTGCTTCCGGTGTGGCGCAGAAATACAACTGTGCCTTGAAACGTCTGGACTTCCAGCAGGAACAGGGTCTTATGTCTTCCCTGTGCCTGGGAGTGAACCAGATTGAAATTGAGCGGGGGCTTACCACCAGTAGTACAGCAATTTTTGTTCCATTTACTACTTGTGAGCTGTTTCAGGAGGGCGAGGCATTATATTACGGACTGAATGCCCTTAGTAACAATCTGATTATGGCGAACCGCAAGAATCTGAAAAACCCTAACGGCTTGTTTTTGGGAACGCCCGGCAGCGGAAAATCTTTTTCTGCTAAGCGTGAGATCGTCAATGTATTCCTTCTTACAGAGGATGATATCATCATTGCCGATCCGGAAAATGAATATGGACCTTTGGTACAACAGTTTGGAAGCCAGGGACAGGTCATTGATATTTCTCCCAATTCTACAAATTATATCAATCCCATGGATATTAACCTGGATTATTCAGACGATGAAAACCCAATCACGTTGAAAAGCGACTTTATGCTGTCTCTGTGTGATCTTATCATTGGCGGCAAGGAGGGACTTTCCCCTATTGAAAAAACGATCATTGACCGCTGCACAAGGCTTGTGTACCGAGATTATTTGCAGGATCCGTGTCCTGAAAACATGCCGATCCTGGGGGATCTATATGACCTGCTTCGCAAGCAAAGCGAGCCGGAGGCACAGAATATTGCTACGGCGCTGGAAATCTATGTCAATGGTTCGTTGAATGTATTTAACCACCGTTCCAATATCCAGATGGATCATCACCGGGTACTGTGCTTTCAGTTAAAGTCGCTGGGAAAGGCACTGAAAGAGATCGGACTTTTGATCATGCAGGATGCGGTCTGGAATCGTGTTACAGCTAACCGGTCCAAGCATAAGACGACCTGGTTCTATATTGATGAATTTCACCTGCTTTTGAAAGGTCAGACCGGAAGTTTCAGCGTGGAAATCTGGAAGCGCTTCCGAAAATGGGGTGGAATTCCCAGTGGTCTGACACAAAATGTGAAGGATTTGCTGGCATCCCGTGAGATCGAGAATATTTTTGAAAACTCGGATTTCATTTACATGCTCAATCAAGCTCAGGGAGACCGGCAGATTTTGGCGAAGCAATTAGGTATTTCACCTCATCAGCTTTCCTATGTGACACATTCCGGTCCAGGCGAAGGATTGTTGTTTTTCGGAAATGTGATCATTCCGTTTGTGGACCATTTTCCGAAAGATTCCCTCCTGTATTCGGTGCTTACCACAAGACCGGATGAAGTGTCAAGTACATGAGTGCCGGCAGTAAAGATAATTCAGACTGGAGGTGATGAATATGTCCCGCGATAAAGGATTCAGACATGCAAAAGATACGGTGCGGCAGTCAGAGCGACAAACAGAAACCGATATTCGAGCCGGTGAATCGCATAACCAGAATTTCGATCTGCGCCGAGCACGTGATGCTCCTGGGCAGGAAGATAACCGATATAAAGGTCAGAAACTATATCGGGAGGTTTCGGAGAACGAAACAGTTTTGACAGCGGATTCTACCGATTCCCGACAGGGGTTCGGGGATTCTGTTCAGGACAGTTTTACCGATCAGCAGGAAAGCGAGTCGGATTTTTCCGAGCACGACAGTTTTCACGAAGGCAGACGGCAGGATACCGGAAGTACAAATACTGGAGAAACATCGGGCAGACACCGGATGCACCAGCACGGGAACAAATACCAGCAGCGCTTTCAGGAGGCGGCGAAAGCAGAGGAACCTCAGGAAAAACAGCCGGACTTAGGTGATGGAGAACCGAAGCGGTCTTCCAAGCTGGAATTCACAGCAGACGAACTCCCACCGGAGGCATCGGATAAAAAGCTGACCAAAGCAAGACGCAGAGCCCAGCGAATGGATCAAAAGCTGGAGGATGCTGAAACACGGCTGCCTTCTCGTAAAAAACTGCGGATGGAGACAACTTCTGATCCGGAGACCGGCAAAGTAAAAAAGAGACTCAAATTTGAGCAGGAAGTAAAATCTCAGCAGGCACATGTGCAGGGCCCGCTTCCTATGCGTCCGGTAAAGGCTGCTACAAATACGGCAATCGGTTACGCACATAAGAAAATTTACCAGGCGGAGGAAGAAAATGTTGGCGTGAAAGCTGCTCACCGAACCGAGCTTGTAGGTGAAGCCGGGGCGCGCGGCTTGTACCACCGCCATAAGACAGCGCCCTACCGACGGGTGAAAAAGTTACAGAAAAAATCGGCGAGGGCAAGCGCACATCTTGCTTACCGGCAGGCTCTTTCCGAACATCCGGAGTTAAAGAAAAATTTTCTTGCCCGGATGTGGCAGAAACGCAAATTGAAGCGACAGTATGCCAAGGCTGCAAGGGAAGCGCAGAAAACTGGCAAGCGGGCAAAGAATGCAGCCGTTACAACGGAAAAAATCGCTGTTTCGGTAGTAAATGCGATCAGGCGTCACCCGGTTATCTGCGGAATATTGATCTTGTTGCTTCTTGTGGTCTTTCTTATCAGTTCGTTGTTTTCCTCATTTTCCAATATTGGTACCGGGGGATTGGGAAGTATTGCTGCTTCTACCTATCTGGCAGAGGATCAGGATATTAACAATGCGGAATTGATCTATACCGAGTGGGAAACCGATTTGCAAATGGAAATAGATCGTGTGGAGACAGACAGGCCCGGTTATGACGAGTACCGTTATAACATTGGTGCTATCGAGCATGATCCCTATATTCTGATGGGGTATCTTACTTCTGCTTATCAGAATTTTACCTATGAGCAGATTGAGGGTGTCCTGCGTGATCTTTTTCAGGAACAGTATTCTCTTACCTTTACAGAGGAAACAGAAATCCGTTATCGGACAGAGACACATGTTGACCCGGAGACCGGCGAAGAAACAGAAGAAGAAGTACCTTATGAGTGGCACATTTTGAATGTAAAACTCACGGCTACGCCTCTTGCAAACCTGGTGGTACAGCGCATGAGCGCCGAACAGAAAGAAATCTGTGAGATTTTATTGCAGACCAAGGGCAATCGGCAGTATGTGAAAAATGTCTTTGGGACAAACTGGTTGCCTTATGTCACCAGTTACTATGGCTACCGGGTACATCCTATCAGCGGGGAAAAGAATTATCATACCGGTGTTGACATTGGTATGCCCCAGGGTACGGAAATTCTGGCGGGTCATGACGGAACGGTGACACTGGCGGGAAATGCTGGTGGTTATGGTTTATGTGTTGCTATTGACGGAGAGGCTTATGAAGGGCATACCCTTACTACCAAATATGGACATTGTTCACAGCTTCTTGTGTCCATAGGTCAGGAAGTCAAGGCTGGGGATGTAATTGCTAAGGTGGGAAATACCGGTAATTCTACCGGACCGCACCTGCATCTGGAGGTGCTGGTGGACGGGCAATATCTGAATCCGCTGTATTTTGCAGATACCGGTGATACCAACAGTACTGGGCTTCCAGACATTAGTGCTGGTGGAGGTGGCAACTATTTTGATTACGATATTCCACCAGAGGCTCTTGAAGATGAACAGTTTGCCGCTATGATCGCAGAGGCGGAGAAATACCTGGGCTATCCGTATGTATGGGGCGGCGCAAGTCCTTCCACTTCTTTTGACTGTTCGGGATTTGTTTCTTGGGTAGTCAACCATACCGGCTGGAACTTCGGGCGGCTTACTGCAGATGGACTTCTGGGGGTATGTACACCAGTATCCAGTGCAGATGCAAGACCAGGTGACCTGATTTTCTTCCAGGGAACCTATAATACCAGCGGAGCAAGCCATGTGGGGATCTATGTAGGTAATGGAATGATGATCCACTGTGGAGACCCGATCTCTTACGCAAATATCAATACAAGTTACTGGCAGAGCCACTTTTACACCTTTGGTCGTCTGCCTTAACAGAATGGAGGTAATAAATTGAATCCTAAAATTGAAAAACTGGCAAAGGATATAGAAAAGACTAAGGCGAAGATTGCAGAGCAGCAGGCTAAACTCCGGGATTTGGAGAAACAGAAAACGGAGCTGGAGAACACTGATTTTGTAGCAGTGGCCCGCAGTTACAATCTCACGCCTCAGGAACTTGCTGATTTTTTAAAGACGCGGAAGATGGTGCAGAAACCTTCCCCGCAGGAACAGGAGGACGTACATGAGGATTAAACGATTTTTCCCCCTCGTGGCGTGTTTGCTTCTCATAAGCACTATGACCTTACCTGTGACGGCTTTTGCTGCAGGAAGTAAAGACACCACACCGCCTACTCTTACAGCGGTGCTGGAAGGAAAGACGGTAAAGATTGAGAGCAGTGACGACAATTCAGGGGTAGAGGCGGTTTATATTGATGAAACCCGCGTCAATTCCCTTGCAAATGGAAAAGCTGCTGTCTTGCTGAAAGATTATGCTGGCACGGACAAACAAGTGAGCGTTTATGCAGTAGATTACGCTGGAAACCGTTCGGACACGGTGAAGCTGGATAATCTCTATTATCAGGAACCGGCTTCTGCAGAAGAAACGACTGCTTCTTCACAGTCGGCCCAGAGCAGCGTATCAGTAACGAAACCGGTACAGCCTCAGGCAACTTCTTCGGGTGGTGGCACTTCTGCTACAAGTTCCGCTTCGGACAGTACTGTTACACAGAGCAGCGAAACCGCTGATACTGAAAACACCGACAGCAGTTCCACGGATACATCGGAATCTGATGTTTCTTCTATCCCGGAAGGTGCATTTACTCCGGAGGGAACCGGGACCGTGCAGGACAGTGCTACTGGAGAGGAAGGAGATAAACAGTTTTATACCATTACTACTGAAGCCGGAAATGTGTTCTATCTCATTATTGACGGTAAGCGTGACGACAATAATGTATATTTTCTGAATGGCGTCACCGAAGCAGACTTGATGGCCCTGGCGGAAAAGAGTGATGGCAGCGTAAGTGTGATTCCTGAAACAGAAGTTTGCACTTGTGCCGATAAATGTGAGGATGGAAAAGTCAATACGGACTGCCCTGTTTGTAAAAATGACCTGAATAGCTGTACAGGAAAGGCGGCGGTTACAGAACCGGAAGAACCCGTTGAACCGGAACAGCCGAAGAAAAATACCGACAGTGTTGGCACCATCATTTTTATCATCGTTGCCCTGCTTGCGGTTGGCGGCATCGGCTACTATGTGAAGATTGTGCGTCCGAAACAGCAGGCGGCAGATGAAGATGAATTTGATGAGGATGACGGTTATGGAGAGGGTTTTGATCCGGATGAGGCTTACGGGGAACCGGAATATCTCTCCGAGGATGATTTTGATGACAGCACCCAAAAGGACGGCGAGTAATATGCCGTCCTTATTTAATTTATGAAAGTGAGGTCTTTCTATCGTGAATGTAAAAACAAATATCCATCGCCGCGGCCTGCACAGGATCGTGGCTTTTTTACTCTGCGCAGTCTGTGTCTTTAGTCTGCTACCTGCACAGGCATTTGCAGCAAGCGAGGGACAGAAAGCAAGTTCCTGGCTGGGTGATCAGTATGTGGGTTCTGATGGACAGCATTATTATGCGCCTGCACCTTACACCTATCTGGTCTACAATTCGGATGGAACAATGGATGTACGCAGCAGTTCCGGCGGCAATGCCTACCGACATTATATGCTGACGCTTTCCGATGGCACCAGTCAGCAGGTTTATTGTGTGGAGAGCGGGATTCCCTACAACACCTCTGATAATACCTATACATCAGAGAGCGGAACGAACAGCAAATATTTAAACCTGCTTCCTGCTGAAGCCAGACGGGGAATTACTCTGACAACTATTTATGGCTGGAAACCTGGCGCGTCCCTTCCAGTTTCCGGAATCAATGAGGATGATTATAAGATGGCAACACAGATCATCCTTTGGGAATACCAACAGCAGCTTAGAAGTGATCCGTACAGCCGTCATGGCAATGGTCATGCTTCCGCAGATCAGTATTACAGCGTAATTGCCGGGCGTCCTGCGGAAAAAGCCTATAACTGGATTCTGGAACAGGTTGCTTCCCATTCCACGGTCCCCTCTTTCACTTCCTCTAAGAAGAGTGAGGCTCCGGAGCTGGAATTGAAATGGGACACGGACAAAAAGATTTATACTCTGACTGTCACGGACACCAATAACTTGAATATCGACCTGGAAAATCTTGCGGGAAGCGGTGTGACTGTTACCAGAAACGGTAATAAATATACCTTTACCAGCAAGAACATGATTATGGACCCTGTTACCTTTGAATTCCGCAAGGATATTCCGGTTGCCAACGATATGCTGATCTGGGGCCGTCCTGGTTACCAGACCATGATGACCGGTGCCAGTGATCCGGTTTCTTTCTTCCTTAAAATCAAGACCGAGACCTACGGTACTGCAAAGATTGTCAAGACCAGTGAGGACGGCATTGTGTCCGGTATTTCCTTTAATATCTCTGGCACCGATATTTTGGGAAATGAAGTCAACGAGAATGTTACTACCGGAGAAAACGGACAGGTTGAAAAACAATTTCTTCCTGGAACCTATCTGGTAAAAGAAATTCCGGTAGACCGTTATGTGACACCTTCCGCACAGTATATTACCATTGAAAGCGGCCAGACTTCTGCTGTGCATTTCAGCAATATCCTGAAAAAGTTCCGCGTCCATGTAGTAAAGAGCGATGCTGATACCGGAACCGCTCAGGGTGATGCAACTCTTGCTGGTGCGACCTATGGCCTGTTCAATAATGGCGAGCTGGTAGATACCTATACTACCGGACCGGACGGCAGTTTTATGACTTCCTATTATGTTTGCGGTGATAACTGGACTCTCCGTGAGATTGAACCCAGTACCGGTTACCTTTTGAATGAAACTGTTTATGAGGTAGGGGCGTCCCCTTCCCTGTATGAAGTGGAACTGAATACCGCAGAAAATCCTGTCACGGAAACTGTGATCTATGGCAATATTCAGCTTGTGAAACATACGGATGATCCTGATCCGGATGTGTCGGAGGAAGAAAATTCGGAAGAACCAAACGAAGGGATCATTGAGAGACCGGAGGCCGGTGCAGTATTTGAAATTTATTTAAAAGCAGCAGGCAGCTATGATGCGGCAAAGGAAAGCGAGCGCGATCTGCTCACTACAGACAGTGACGGTTTTGCTTCATCTAAAATGCTTCCCTACGGACATTACACTGTCCACCAGGTAGCTGGAGAGGAAGGCAAGGCATTTATTCCGGATTTCACTGTATTTATCTCTGCGGACGGGCAGACATACAGTTATATCTTGAATAACCGCACGATCACTGCAAGACTGCGCGTGGAAAAATGCGATGCCGAGACAGGAAATATTATTCCAATGACCGGAACCGGTTTTCAGATCAAGGATCTGTCCACCGGAGAATTTGTTACTCAGGAAATTTTTTATCCAAATCCGGAAACCCTTGATACTTTCTATGTGTCTGATGAAGGCTGGCTCATGCTGCCGGAACCTCTGCATACCGGTGATTACGAGCTGTACGAAGTAGCGGCGCCTTATGGATATGTCCTTTCTGATGAACCGGTGCCCTTCACTATTGACGGCAGTGAGGCTGTTGTTACAGTCACACAGTACAATATGCCTCAAAAGGGACAGCTTACCATTACTAAGACGGGTGAAGTGTTTGCCTCTGTTCAGGAGAATGAAGGTCTGTATCAGCCGGTGTATGAAGTCATGGGACTTCCCGGAGCAGTTTATGATGTGATTGCTGACGAGGATATTTATACCGGTGACGGTACTCTCCGTGTGGCAAAAGATACGGTTGTTGAAACATTGACTACCGGGGAAGATGGAACTGCACAGAGCGGACTTCTGTACCTGGGCCGCTATCGGCTGGAGGAAAAACAGGCTCCGGCTGGCATGGTCGCAAATACTGATCCGGAATATGCGGAACTGACCTATGCAGGCGAGACCGTGGAGATTACACAAACTGCTGTTGGCCTGTATGATGAGCGCCAGAAGGTGGATGTTTCCCTGTTAAAAGATCTGGAAACAGATGATCTGTTTGGAATGGGAATGAACGATGAATACAAGGATATTTCTTTTGGTCTGTATGCTTCTGCCGATCTGACGGCTGCGGATGGAAGTGTGATCCCGGCAGACGGGCTTTTGGAAGTGGTTTCCGTTTCCGCAAATGAAGCAGGCGGATATGGCGGTTCTTTTACTTCCGACCTGCCATTTGGAAGCTATTATGTGCAGGAACGTACCACCAACAATGCGTATGTACTTTCTGATGCCAAATACCCGGTAGTCTTTGACTATGCAGGTCAGGACACGGCACGAGTAGAGATCCTTGTAAATGGCGGTGAAGGGATTTCCAATGATTTGCTCCGCGGGCGCATTGATGGCGTAAAATATGGTGAGAGCACAGATGACAGCGAAGATGTGAAACTGGCCGGTGCAGTGATGGGTCTGTTTAAACCTGATACTGTAGAATTTACCGAGGAAAATGCGTTGATTACCGTCACTACTGGCGAGGACGGCAGCTTTGCTTTTGAGAATATTCCTTATGGACACTGGATCGTAAAGGAAATCGCTGCTCCTGCACTGTATACTATTAGTCCGGAAGAACATCACATTTATATTGGGACAGACGGTCAGGCAATCGAAATCCGTGTAGACAATACTTTGATTCGTGGACGGGTGCAGCTTCACAAAACCGAGGCGGTGGACGAACCTTCGTCTGTGGAGAGTGACAATGAAAATACTTTCCTGCGTTTTCTTTCCGGTGCAGTATTTGAACTGTATGAGGACACCAATAACAACAAGGAATTTGACAGTGAAGATACTTTGCTGGGAACGCTTAAGGAAACAGACGATGGATTCCACATGGCGGAGGATCTTCTGGCTAAGGGATATTTTGTAAAGGAAAAGGAAGCGCCGGAAGGATATCAGCTTGACGAGAAGGCTTATTATTTTGAAATCACCGAAGATAATCAGACTGTTGTGATCGAAAACGGTGAAGCTGGACAGGGATTTACCAATGAGGCGTACCGCGGCAATTTGAAAATTACCAAAGATTCCAGTGATGGCCGTAAAGACGGCTTTGCCATTGAGGTCAAAAGTGCAGACGGCTCCTACTGCGAGACATTTACTACACCAGAATCCGGTGTGATTGAGGTCAAAGGGCTGCGCGTCGGTATTTATACTGTAACCGAAGTTGCTAACCGGGCGAGCCAGGATTATATCATTCCTGATGCGGCCACGGTGGAGATTAAGGCCAACGAAACCGCTACGGTCCAGTTCTTCAATGAGAAACCGGAGGAACCGGAAAATCCGGATACCCCGGAAAATCCGACCACACCATCCAATCCTTCCACCCCGTCAAATCCTGGTAAAGTAGTACCGCAGACCGGGGATGATAATTTTATTTTTCTGTATGGCGGACTTTTGGCGTTGGCTGTGATCGGTGGAGGGCTATTTACTGTTTTTTATTTCAGGAAAGGAAAATACAGCAGAAAAACACGGAAAGCAAAGGCTGTCGGTATTACGGTACTTTCTTTTTGCGCAGCACTGGCTTTTGGCAGTGGTTTTCTAATGGTGCAGGATCTTGGCCAGTACAGCGAAAGTGCCGGGGTTTACGGTGATCTTGCGGAACTGGTGGAACTGCCGGAGCAGACTGAATCGTCAGAGAATATAGAGACGGGGACGGAAACGGACGGGTCTTCGCCTTTGACGGTTCTTCCCTCGGTGGATTTTGAGACTTTACTGGAAAACGGACCGGACATTATTGGGTGGCTTACTCTTCCTGATACGGTGATCAACTATCCGGTTACGCAAACAGATGATAACGAGTATTATCTGCATCATCTTTATGACGGTACCTATAATAAGACGGGCTGCCTGTTTGCGGACTATGAAAATCAGGCGGACTTTTCAGACCGCAACACCATTATCTATGGTCACAATATGAGGGACGGCTCCATGTTTTCCACTTTAAACGAGTATGACGAACAGAGCTATTTTGATACCCACAAGCAGATGTATCTTGTGACACCGGATAGCGGTTATCTCTGTGAGATTTTCACGGCATTTGTGGCGAACCCTTCCGAATCTGGCAGTGATACCTCTCCCTGGAGACTTAGCTGGAAGGATGACGGGGATTATACCACGTGGCTGTCTGCTATGGCAGACCGCTCCGTCATTGAAACGGATGTTACGGTGACTTCCAGCGATAAGGTACTGACTCTTTCCACGTGTACTCCCGGAGGTGCAAACCGATTCATTGTCATGGCAAAACTGATGGAAGTAAATAACTGAATAGACAGAAAACCGGTGCGGGGGCATATGCTCCCGCACCAGTCATTTATAAGGAGGATTTCTATGGTGAATACCATTGTTTCAATACCGGGATATGTGCATCTGTACCGTTCCCTTCTCCGGTTCTATGATATGCCGGAAAATGAAATAAAAGAAATGTTGTACTTACTGAATACGGCTAACCTGGAGTGCTATGAGTATTACCATCCGGAGCGGAATGTGTTCCAAAGCGGTCCGGTGGCTTTCTGTCACTGGCTGGAGACAATGGACTGCCGGCCTTACCGTACAGAGGTACAGCTTTATAAGTCGCTGCTGTTTTTGAAGCGTAGTGTGGACCGTGATCTGATCGTGACATCCCAGCGGGAGGCGCTACAAACTCTTAGATGTATCATCTCCAATATCGAATATCGTTTTTATAAGGCTTATGAAATGGAAATTGAGGACAAACGGACGGTGTATGGGGAATGTACCTACCGCCTGGTTCCCAGAGAGGATGAACCCAGCGTTTGCCTGATGCACGACTGGATTTATATGCCAAGCGCATAAATGCAACATATAATATACATAATTCGTTGCATTTATAAGAATTGACTCATACACTCGTTTTGTGTATAAAGTGTCATGCTGATGGGAATGATAAATTAAAAGCTGTCTCAAGTGATTGAAAAAATGCAACGAATAGTATATAATATTCGTTGCAAAGGAGGTGCATGCCTATGTCAAAAGGGTATATGCAGGAGATCCGGGAAAGAATCCTGGCTGCAGAAGAAGGCAGTATCTTTTCGACTTCTGATTTTGCGGATATAGCAGATACAAACACAGTGCGTTCTGCTCTGTACCGTCTTGTTCAGGATAAAATTTTACGGCGTGTAATAAATGGAATTTATGAAAAGCCAAAATACAGCAAGTTGTTAAATGAGTATGTTGCCCCGGATCCGGATGCGGTAGCAAAGGCGTTAGCCCGGAGTTATCATTGGACCATTGCTCCCTGTGGGAACACAGCCTTAAACATGCTGGGGCTGTCTACACAGGTAACAGCGGTCTGGTCTTATATCAGTGATGGCCCGTACAAGACATATGAGTGGAATTCTACCAGAATTGAATTTAAGCACCGCACGAACAAAGAAATCACAGGGCTTTCCTATATGACGGCACTTGTCATTCAGGCACTAAAAACACTTGGGAAAACAAATGTTACACAGGAAATCATTGATATGCTTTCTTCTAAGTTAAGTGATACGGATAAAACTGCCTTACTGAAAGAAGGCTGTGAAAGTACGGACTGGGTTTACAGTACCATCCGGCAGATATGCGGAGGTGATCAGGTACAATGAGAAAAATTGCAATGCTGTCAGACAATGACCGCCGGGAGCTGTTCCGAAACACAGCAGATAAAATGGGACTGCATGATGCGATTGTGGAAAAAGATTTTTGGGTGTGCTATACTCTGGATTATCTGTTTCACCGTTCTCCCTGGAAAGCATCGATTACCTTTAAGGGTGGAACCAGTTTGTCAAAGGCTTTTCAGTTGATCAGTCGCTTTTCCGAAGATATTGACTTGATTTTAGACTGGAGGGTGCTGGGGTATCAGAAAGATGAACCTTGGGAGAAACGTTCCAATACGAAACAAGATACGTTCAATAAAGAAGCCAATGCCCGTGCAGAGATATTCCTTGCAGAAACCTTCTGCCCGGTAATTAAAGAAGGTCTGTCACAGGAGCTGGGACGCGAGGCGAATGTTTATATTGATGATAAAGATAAACAGACAGTGATTTTTGCTTATCCTCATCTGTTTACCAATGCGTCAACCCTGCAGGTTATCCGGCTGGAAATCGGAGCACTGGCGGCCTGGACTCCGGCGAAGGTAACAAGGATTGAGCCTTATGCAGCTAAGTATTATCCTGGAATTTTTGAACAGAAATCTACGGATATTCTTACTGTTGCACCGGAACGAACTTTTTGGGAAAAGGCGACTATCCTTCATCATGAAGCAAACAGACCGGAACATCTGGAAATGCCGCAGCGGTATTCCAGACACTATTATGACCTGTATCGGATGTATATGACGCCGGTAAAAGAATCTGCATTTGCTCAACTTGACCTGCTTCAAAAGGTTGTGGACTTCAAAATGAAATTCTATCCACGTGCATGGGCAAAATATGCGGAGGCTGTACCCGGAACCCTGAAGCTGGTTCCACCGGATTACCGTTTTCCGGCACTGCTGGCAGACTATGAAGCCATGAAAGATATGCTCTATGGCGATATTCCGGATTTTGATACGGTAATGTCTGTAATCAAGGAACTGGAAAAAGAAATCAATGCGCTTTAGTTTTATACACAAATACGAAACCCGACTATTCGATTTTGAGTAGCCGGGTTTTTCTATGTCCAAAGGAGGGATGCTGTATTACACAACAGGAAGTCAATGTCGTTTTTGACGAACAGGTACAACTCTGTGCAAATACCTTAAAACGAAAAACCAGAGAATACACCGGGGATGATACAGACCGTCTGTGCGCATTTAAGGCTGCGGCTGCACTGCAGCATACGACGCCCCAGCGTGCCCTTGCCGGGATGCTGGCGAAGCATATCGTTTCTTTATATGATATGTGCTTTGATGACAGCGCAAGTTTTGATGCGGACACATGGAATGAAAAGATTACCGACAGTCTGAATTATTTGTTTTTACTGAAAGCGATTGTAAAGGAGGGACAGACTTATCAACAGAATTGAAGTAAAAATTTTGAATTGCCAGGCAGTGACAGAAGCCGAGAAAAATATGGTGTTTGCGGCCAGACTGACACAGCGCGGGCATAAGATCAATACAATGGAGGATCTGATGGCGCTCTATGAAAAGGAATTCAGCGCTGATACGGTAACTGCGATCAGTAGGTTGCCTCATCCAACGGTCCAGAAATTTGCGGTTATCACCGTTGCTATTGTAGGTGCAAGCAGGCGTTTCCTGGCACAGATCACCCGGCATCAGAATGAAGTGAAATTTATGAGTGCGTCCTTACAGTATAGCAACTATACAGGACAGGCGGACTTTGCTGTGCCCTATGAAATCTTAGCTGCACCGAAAATGATTCGGGAAAAGTATCAGAAAAGCTGCAAATCGGATCTGAACTGTTATGAGGAACTGTGCGCAGCAGGAATCGGACACGATGCGGCAGGCTATGCTACTCCCCAGGGGTTACGGAATGTGCTGATTATCAGTGCTACTCCTTATCAATGGAAACATATCATCGGCCAACGGGTATGCCGGCGCAATACGGATGAAACCCGAATCGTGCTTTTAAAGATCTGGCAGGAACTTTTGAACCTTAGTCCGGCTCTTTTTGCATCTGACCTTACCGGTCCTTTCTGTCAGAGGGATAAATGTCTGGAGGGAAAAATGAGCTGCGGAAAAATGATTGCGGCCAATATGACGCCTGGTGAGATCTTGGCGAAAGATTATCCGCTGCTTGTGAAAGGCGGTGCCTATGAAGATTAAGCTGATTGACTTTGGTGTACCGAAGGACCAGAGACCTTACCGCCCACATGAAAACGATGCCGGTGCAGATGTGTATATGCCCTATGATATTACTATGCAGCCTGGTGAAATTGCAAAAATTCCTCTGGGATTTGGAATCGAGGTACCGGATGGGTATGCCGGATATGTGTTTCCCCGCAGTAGTATGGCCGCCAAAGGACTGGTCTGTGAACTGCCTCCTATAGATTCTGGCTACCGGGGAGAGATTCACGCGATCCTAAGTAATGTGAGCAGTCAGACACATCACATAATCAAAGGGTCAAGAATTGGCCAGCTTGTGATCACGCCGGTAGTGATCGCGGATTTTGTGTCAGAGCATGGAGAAAAACGTGGTACCGGAGCTTTCGGCAGTACAGGAAAATAATAAAAAACAGTGAAAATTCATTGTGTAATCAAATCAATGAAGGAGGATGTTTATGTGGAACCTGATCGTAAATTTTCTGATTTTTACCGGAGGAATGATTGCCGGTGTTGTAATGATGTGCATTTTTCAGGTTGGAAAAAAGGCAGATGAACAGATGGAAAATATGAAATGGAGGGATAATGAATGCGACAGGACTTTGTAGAATATGTAAAAAATCATATAAAAGATTATTTGCCGGAAGATTACCATGACGCGAAAATAATTCTTGAAAAAGTGACCAAAGGAAATGACCGTATTCTTACAGGACTTACTATCTGTAAGGCTGGTGAACAAGTTACCCAGACATTTTATTTGGAACCTTATGATTTTCAGCATAAAAACGGGCGTCCGTTGGATTCCATATTACAGGAGATCGCATCAATCAAAATGGAAAACAGTGGTCCTTTGCCCTTTGATGTTGAAAAATTGAATGATTATGAAGCTATTAAGTCAATGCTTGCAATCCGTCTGTGCGATCCTGAAAAGAATCAGGAGTATTTAAAAGACAAGCCTTATACTATGTGTGGTGACTTGGCAGCTACATATAGAGTTCATCTGTTTGATAGTAGTGAAGGAATTGCTTCTGTTGTTATTACGAATCAAATGCTGGAGGTCTGGAAGATTGCTCTGGAGGAACTTTCCCGTGATGCAGTTACGGCGGAAAATGAAAGAGAGCCTATCTGTTTTTACACAATGGCTGACCAGATGAGCGAAATTAGGTTTGCAACGAAGCCCACTAACCTTTTTGACCGTTCTGAACCTTTGAGTATGAATTTTTCCCCCATGTATGTGCTGACAAATCAGAGTAAGACCAATGGAGCCGGTGTACTGGCGAGGGATGGCGTACTGGATAAAATCGGTGAATTGATCGGCTCTGACTACTATATTCTCCCTTCGTCTCTTCATAAGCTGTTAATTATACCGGATGACGGAAATATACAGATAAAAGAATTAGAAAATATGGTACGGGAAGTTAATGCAACGGAGGTAGCACCAGAAGATTTTCTTTCTGATAAAGTTCAGTATTATGACCGAGAGACAAAGACTCTGGGAAGAAAACAGGAAAAAGGACTTTTGAATCGACTTTCTGATAATAAAATTAAAGTCCAGGAAAAAGAAACTGTGCAGCCGGATAAAAAACATCCAACCAGATTGGAACCGAGTTTATAAACAGTAACGGAAAATTCTTTTTATTAAAAATGGAGGTTATGAGAATGAAATTGGTAATTGCAGAAAAACCCTCTGTCGCTTTTAGTTTAGCCACAGTATTAGGCGCAGATATGAAAAAAGATGGTTATCTGGAAGGCGGCGGATATCTGGTGAGCTGGTGTGTCGGTCACCTTCTGGAACTGGCACAGCCGGAAGCCTATGGGGCACAGTATACCAAATGGTGTTATGGTGATCTGCCAATCCTGCCGGATGAGTGGAAATATGAAGTACCGAAGGATAAGAAGAAACAACTTGATCTTTTGTGCCGGCTGATGAATGACAAACGAGTGGATTCTGTGGTATGTGCTACTGATGCCGGACGCGAGGGTGAACTGATTTTCCGTTTGGTTTATGAGTATGCCGGGTGCAGGAAACCGATAGAACGTCTTTGGATTTCCAGTATGGAAGATGCAGCAATCCGGGACGGCTTTGAACATCTGCACCCTGGTAAGGATTATGATCGTCTTTATGATGCGGCGGTCTGCCGGGCAGGGGCTGACTGGCTGATCGGAATCAATGCGACCAGACTGTTTTCTGTTCTGTATGGTGTTACTCTAAATGTCGGGCGCGTCATGTCTCCAACGTTGGCACTTTTGGTAAAGCGAGAGGCAGAAATACAGGCTTTTACAAGCAACCCCTTCTATGTGCCGGAAATTACCTGTGGTGGTTTTACTGCTTCCGGTGAAAAACAGTCTGAAAAGAAAACTGCGGAAGAGATCCGTGCTGTCTGTGACGGGAAGGCGGCGTCTGTTTGTTCCGTGGAAAAGCAAGTCAAAAATGTACAACCGCCACGACTTTATGATTTAACGACTTTACAGAGAGAATGCAACCGTATTTATGGCTACACCGCCCAGCAGACCCTTGACTATCTGCAATCTCTCTATGAGAAAAAGCTGGCAACCTATCCCCGTACGGACAGCCAGTATTTAACCGAGGATATGCAGGCAACTGTTGCTTCCCTGGTCTTGTGGCTGCGGAACAAGATGGCTTTTGCCAAGGACTGTGTCGGTGAACCGGATATTGACCGGGTAACAGACGGCAGTAAAGTTACTGATCATCACGCCATTATTCCCACCGTAGAAATTGCCCGGACAGATCTGTCTGTTCTTCCTACCGGAGAGCGGGATGTCCTGACACTGATTGCGATGAGGCTTCTTTGTGCCACCGCTCAAACACACCGATTTGAGGCGGTTACAGCAATACTTGATTGTGCAGGCCATTCCTTTACAGCAAAAGGAAAAACTGTCTTGCAGGCAGGCTGGAAAGAAATTGAACAGCACTTCCGTAAGGGATTGAAACGTGTAGAGCCGGAAACATCAGGTCCTGCAGATGTGGCTTTGCCGGAGCTCACTAAGGGACAGATTTTTAAATCAGTGGCAGCAGGCATTCGGGAAGGAAAAACTTCCCCACCAAAACATTTTACGGAAGATTCTTTACTGGCAGCTATGGAGACAGCCGGGGCGGAAGATATGCCCGAAGATGCGGAGCGTAAAGGGTTAGGGACTCCGGCTACCCGTGCGGCTACTCTGGAAAAGCTGGTATCTGTCGGTTTTGTACAGCGTAAGAAAAAGCAGCTCATTCCTACGGAAAAGGGAACAAATCTGATCACTGTGTTGCCGGAGACCATCAAGTCGCCGCTGCTGACTGCGGAATGGGAGTCCATGCTGAAACAGGTGGAACGTGGCGAGGTTTCGGCCGGAACTTTTATGGATGGAATTGCGGATATGAGTCGTGAGCTCGTAAAGAACCATACCGCACCGGAGGAACGGTTTGCCGGATTATTCCCGGATGCGAAAGGAAATGGGTGCGAGGCTGTCGGGACCTGCCCTCGCTGCGGAGGAACCGTGTATGAGGGCAAAAAGGGATTTTTCTGCGATAACCGGGATTGTTCTTTTGCGCTCTGGAAGGATAACAAGTTTTTTTCCAGTAAGAAAAAGACCATTACAAAATCTGTGGCGGCTGCACTTCTGAAAGAAGGCCGCGTTTTCATATCCGGGCTTTACAGTGAAAAAACCGGAAGAAACTATGATGCGGAGGTAATTCTGGACGATACCGGAGGTAAATATGTCAATTTCAAGCTGGAATTTCCGGCAAGAAAAGGCGGTAAAAAGTGAGCGGGCCGCCCTGCCGTGAATTAACACGGTCTGAACGCACGGCAATCCGAAGACTGGTAACATATTTCTGTTCCAATTATGATGAACGGGATAAGCTCTGCTTATCCTTAGATTGTCCCTGCTATATGCTGAATAAATGGTGGACCGGCTCACTGTGCCGATACTTCCGTAAAGCGGTGCTTCCAACCGATCCGTCTCTGGAATCTGCTATTACGGGCGAGGACACTTCCCTGAAACAGAAAATATGCCCGGTATGTGGAAAGGCTTACCTTCCGGTTACAAGCCAGGCATATTGTTCCGATGCCTGCCGCACTTTTGCGAGACGAAAATCCGAGCGGGAACGTAAGCGCAGACAGCGGCAGAATAAGGGCAATGTGTCCGCAACTTAATGAAAAAAGGGCTTGATTTGTAAGGCTTTTGAGAGCCGATTTGACAGGCCCCTATATTAGAATACTCATGGCCTCTGAAATGGGGCTAAGCTGCGGACAAAGGCGCTTTGGGAGGCGCTTATTTTTTTGCCTTCCCAGGAATGACGCCAGACCTTTGTAGGTCTGGCAGATCGTCCCCTTCGGGAACGGCTGCGCGGCTGTGCCGCTGTCAAAAATAGTCAGGAGGGATGCTTATAGAAAAAATACCGATTACAGCAGATATTATGCGGATCGATACAGGGACGCAGACCGTTGATATGCAGCAGATTGATAACCGGCGTTTTATGTTCGCCCCAGATACAGGGGTATTGGTTTTAGGCCGGCAGTATGCGGAAACAGACCTTGTGAATTCCAGTCATGCGGTAGAGCTGGCCGATGCCGGGATTACGAAGAATTTTGATCATTTTGTCCGGGGCTGGATCGGCACTGGCGGGGACTATCCAGAGGGAATTATTCATTTTGCTCCTTGTGTGGACGCGAGGAACACAAAGCTGTTTGAACGGGCTTTTGACACATTGGAAATGTTTCGGGAAAACGGCGCACTGGCCGGGACGGTAATACGGGGATTCGGGAACCGATGGGAACAATCCCTATCCGCTATTCTCACGGATTGCCAAGAGCCGGACCGGAAACTCTCTGTCCGGGAACAGCTAAAGAAAATGCAGGAAAGGAAAGCTGCCCGGCAGAATAAGGAAAATCAACAGGAACGATAGGAGGCGATTTTTTGAGTATCAGCACGATTACAACGGATGATATGCGCTGTATGGAAAGCAAAGAAGGTCTGATTTTAATGGGCTGCGGCGGAGACTTACAGGAATGGGTGGATGGAATCAATGATATGTTTACGGAATCGGGGATTTTGAAAGGTGGAAGCAGGTTTGAAGATGTTTCCGCTTTCCAGTATGACGGTATGACTTGTCTGCTCTATCCTTTTGAGGGTGTGAATCTGGACATTGGAAAACTTGCTATGTGGCGTTTGCATACCCATGAGAATTTTGGCGGCACATGGCTGTCTGATTTTGTATACAACCGTTTGGGCGGCTTTATTGGAGAACCTTCACCGGAACCGGAGAAACCGGATTGCGCTCTGATCGGCCAGGACGGTAATATTTTTAACTTGGTAGGAATTGCCGCCCATACTCTTCGGGAACATGGCCAGAAGGAACAGGCAAAGGAAATGACGGACCGGGTGTTTGCTTCCGGCAGTTATGGAGAGGCGCTTTGTATTATTGGCGAGTATGTCAATATCACCGGTCCCCAGCCGGAGGCAGAGCAGAAACCTTCGGTCCGGCAGCAGTTAAAGGAAACGAAATCCATAGAACCATCCGGTCACGTAAATCCAGGTCGGCAGCAGGAACGATAACAGGAGGATGCAATATGGAACAAACATACGGTGTATGGGCGGTGCGAAGCGCCGCCTCTATCTTTGGACATGCGGAAAGCTGGTGCAAGGAGGACGGCAAGCCTTTGGAATTTGACAGCCGGGAGGCCGCCGAAACCTATGCCAGAGAAATGAACAGCAAGACAACGGCCAATGTTCACTACTATGTAAAAGAGAAAGAGCCGGAACCCGGTGCGGTGAAAAAGCGTACTGCGCAGACGGAATTAGATGCCCGCGCTCACGCTGAAACCACGCCCCGAAATGAAGCAGCGGAAAAGCAAAATGAGATTCCCGGCAGACAGATCATAGCGGAGTCGGATCCTCTGGTGGAAATCCGGTCCGCGGTACACAGTAATTATGCCGGCATGGTGGCAATGATCGGTGCGGATAACCGGGTATATTTAGGCCGTGAGGAACGCTGCCACGATCAGGGTGTGCCGTCGCCCTATTATGATAATCAGGACGGTTCCCTGTGCTTTGTCTGCGACCAGCCGGATATGTATTATTTTCTTTATGGCGAGCGGTGGGCGCATACCCAGGAAGAAATGCTGAACCGCGGGCTTACTATGCGGCAGTATGAGGAATTTGCCAGACTTCGGGACGGAGTGCTGGCGCAGTTTACACTAAGCAGGGAAATCCTGTTTGCGGGGCAGCCCTTCCAGCCGCCCGAAAGCTATCTGCGTAATGCGGAGCTTTACGAGGAAGGCCAGACGGGAAATTACAATATGCTGGATGGCAGGCTGAACAATGAGCCTCCTGTCCGTCCCGACCTGACGGATGGACAGACTTATGAGGAAATGAAAGAGCTTGCTCCGGAGACTTTGCCGGAGGATAAACCGTCCCTTATGGAACGTCTGAAAGCGGATCGTCCGGAACACGATGCCAGGCATATCATACCGCCTGATTTGGAAAGGGAACGGTAATAAATGGGAGTAAAATTTGAGAATGTAGATATATTGGATGCTTTAGGTCAGATCATGGAGCTGCATACACAGCATTATAAGGATGATTTTGATATGGATAAAGAACTGATACCCAAATTGGCTGAATCAGCAGACCCGGAGGACAGACGGCTTCTCTGGATGTCAAGGCCCTGCGGCACCTATACCCTGCGGGAGCGTGAAGCCTATTTGGATGGCAGTTATGAAAATAATGTATGGAAATTTTACCATGAGCAGACCAAAGACCCGGTTCTTGCCTTTGCGCTTTCCATAAAAGGGATTCAGGACGGCAAAGTGATGGGGAATATTTATCCGCTGGATTATCCCGGCCATGTGGAGCGTGTAAATCTGCTGACCTGCCCGATTGAGAAGGTAACGGTCACTTTCGAGGATGGCGCTGTTGTTACCCTGCCGTATCAGACCCGCAGAGAATTTATCAATGAGCTTTCGCCGGAGCATGGAAATCCAAAGGTTATGTTCTATAGCCCAGGAAGTGAACAGGAGCTTGCCATGATTCTGAAACGGGAGCGGTTTAAGCGTTCCTACCATGTAAAGTCCGGCGATATAAAAGAGTATATAGGCAGCTTGCAAAAAAACACTGTGCGCGGTCAGTTGAAGGAGCTGCAACCGTCTGCTGGCTCCCATAAAACTACCCGCCACAAGAACGGACCGGAACGATGACGGGCAAGCGTGACAAGCACTCTGTACGGGTAGAATTTGTTGTTACCGAGCAGGAGGCGGCTCTCATAAAAGATCGCATGGCGGAGATGGGAATTACAAATCTTTCCGCATATCTGCGCAAGATGGCGGTGGACGGCTATATCATCCATCTGGATATGAGCGATATTCAGGAAATGATACGGCTCCTTCGTATTTGTTCCAATAACTTAAACCAGTACACCCGGCGGGCCAATGAGACCGGCAGCGTCTATGCAGCCGATGTGGAGGATTTGCGCACCAGACTGGACGGTCTGTGGGATGGTATGGAAAAGCTGCTCAGGAGATTTGCGAACATTTCATAAACAGAAAGAAAAATCGTTGCTTTTTCCAAGCGACCACAGTAAAATTTTTATAGAGGGACAGATCATGTTTCCACGAAAGGAGGCTTGGCTTATGCGGTTGGTGTTCAAAATATTGGCGTTACCCTTTGTCTTGGTTACGGGAATCCTCTATCTGGTGTGCAAATTTCTGGTAATTACATCCGGGGCGGTGTTGGGAATCCTGTCAGGCATTGTTTTTCTGGCGTCGCTGGTTCTGTTCTTTGCTGCCGGCCTGTGGGCGGGGCTCTCGTGGTTGGTAATTGCATTTCTAATCAGCCTCTACGGTCTGCCGATGGCGGCGGCCTGGCTGACCGGGAAAATCGGCGGTATAAACTACGCACTCAGGGATTTCATTTTTTCATAAACTTTTGCGGCGGGGCATTTCGGTGTCCCGCCCTTTTCTTATATTTGGAGGTATCAGATTGAAAGACAATACAGCTATCTATCCTTATTCTGCGTCTTATGCGCGTGAGCATGGTGAGTTGGATCAGTACCACGCTTCCTATAGGGAAAATATCGCCTGCAAGGAGGCAATCGAACAGGCCATTGCCGCTCACTACCATGATAACCGTCTCGGTACGGAGGCAGTACATCAGGTTTTGGAACAATTCAGTTATGACCGGATGTTTTATGTGCTTGCGGTCACAGTCCGGCAAAAGGATTGGGACGGGCGCATTTCCCGTGATAATAAAACCTGGGCGAAAACCATTCCGGTTTATGAAAATCCGGGTAGCTCTGTCCGTGACAGTAATATTTATTTTGTGGTGGACCGCAGCCACCCAGGGCTTACGGATTTATTTCTCACACAGGCCAGACAGGAGTATGTACAGGCCCAGGAGAAGAAAACTTCTGTCCGTGACAGCCTGAACAGAAACGGCAGACAGCCGGCGCACAGCGATAAACCAAAACCGCACAGACAGCCGGAACGATGACCGGCTGTTTTTTGCTTAAGGGGGTGATGAAATGGCGACCACACGGCTGATGCCGCTGCATATTGGGAAAGGCCGGGATATTTCCACAGCCATTGGGGACATCATTGATTATGTGGAAAATCCGCAGAAAACGGATTTTGGGAAATTCATTTATGGGTACGAGTGCGATACCAGGATTGCGGATGCGGAATTTCTTCTTTCCAAGCGGCAGTATTTTAACCAGACCGGAAGGAGTCAGGGTGCGGACGATGTGATTGCCTACCATCTCCGGCAGGCGTTCAAACCTGGCGAGGTCACGCCGGAAGAAGCAAATCAGATTGGGCGTGAGCTTGCGCTGAAGCTCACAAAAGGCAATCATGCTTTTGTCGTCTGCACCCATATCGATAAGCACCATGTTCATAACCATATCATAATCAACTCTACAACGCTGGACTGTCAGAAGAAATTCCGTAACTTCTGGGGATCCACCTGGGCGATCCGGCGCATGAATGACAAACTCTGTCTGGAGCATGGATTATCGATTGTAGAGGATCCGAAGCCAAGCCGGACTCACTATGGCACATGGCTGGGCAGTGAAAAACAACCCTCCTTCCAGGAACAGATACGCCAGGCAATCGACGCAGCTCTGGAAGAAAAACCGAAGGATTTTGAAGAACTTCTGAAAAAGCTGGAGGCTGTTGGTATTGAGGTCAACCGGGAACGAAAGCACCTCCGTTTCCGCGTACCGGGCCAGGGAAAATATACCCGGTGCGATACGCTCAAAGGAGATTATACCGAGCAGGCCATAAAAGAACGGATTGCCGGTACTCGTACTGTAAAACCTCGCCGCACTTCTCCTACAAAACCGATTTCCAAAGTCGGTCTGCTGGTGGATATTGAGGCGGCGATCCGGGCCGGCAAAGGTCCGGGATATGAACGTTGGGCGAAGGTTTTTAACTTAAAGCAGCTATCCCAAGCGGTGATTTATCTCAAAGAGCATGGCAATATGAGTTATGAGGATTTGCAGGAAAGAACGTCTGCGGTTACGGATCGTTTTAACGCATTGTCCACACAGATTAAAGAGCTGGAATCACAGATGACGGCCAACGGAGAATTGCAGAAACAGATCGTGAATTATGCGAAAACACGGGCGGTCTATATTGAATACCGCAAGGCCGGCTACAGCAAAAAATTCCGTTCCGAGCATGAGACGGAAATTCTTCTGCACCAGGCAGCTAAGAAGCATTTTGACAGCCTGGGAATTACAAAGCTGCCCTCAGTCAAGTCCTTGCGGGAGGAATATGCCGGACTTCTGGAACAGAAGCGGAAAGCCTATGCTGCCTATAAGCAGGCCAGAGCAGAAATGAAGGAGCTTCATAATGTCAAGGCCAATGTGGATTATCTTCTGGAACTTCCCGCCGGACAGGAACCACAGCGGGATATGCAGAAATCACGGCAATAGGTTTCCTTCTGCTTTCGATTTCAGCGTGCCAACGGAACGCGCAGCCATCGCCGCAGGTGATGATCTCAGGGGTTTGGGGATATGTCACCAACAGGCATTTTGGGGAAATTCCGGGAACGGGATTTCTCCAAAATACGCAATCTTACGGAAGATTGCATTGCTTGCGAACTTCTTTTTTGAAAAAATGAACTTGACATTTCAACTGCTACCTGCTATTATATCAGTGGTATATATCGCTGATATATACCACTGATATGCTGCTCGGGTATGCTATATGGTTGCTATAAGGAGAGTGATTTTATGACGGAGTGTTCTGTAACCCAAAATAAAATATTGGAAATTGGAAAAAAAGAATTTCTTGCTAAAGGCTTTAGGGGGGCCTCCCTGCGCGGTATCGTCAAGGAAGCCGGCTTTACTCAGGGAGCGTTTTATGGATATTATCCGGACAAAGCAGCGCTTTTTGAGGCGTTGGTCTCCGAGCCTGCAGATGGCCTGATGGAGCAGTTCAAGGCGGCTCAGCAGGCACATTTCGAGTTGATTCCGGAGGATAAAGCGGCTCAAAGCAGAGAATTATCAACGGAATATTTGAATCATTTTATCAATTTTATCTACGACAATTTTGATGCTTTCAAATTGGTGATATGCTGTTCCGAGGGAACAAAGTACTCCAGTTATATTCATGATCTGGTGGAAATTGAAGTTACCCAGACAGAACTTTATTATGAACGGCTTCGACAGCTTGGTAAGCTGGAGGGGACTGTCAGCCGTGAACTTCACCACATGATCACAAGCGCCTATTTCACCGCTGTTTTTGAAACGGTGGCTCATGATATGACGAGGGAACACGCAATTCAATATGTAAATGAGCTTGCCACTTTCTTTAACTGCGGCTGGGAAGGCATGTTAAGGTTCAAATGAGCCTTAATTTTCACCCTAAAGGTTAGCTTTACCTAACTAAAAAATCAGGAGGTTATTATCATGAACAAAAAATCACAGAAACTGCAAACACGGGATTTTATTTCCGTCGGTATCTTCTCGCTTATTTATTCGGCTGTCGCATTTATCATCGGTGGAATTGCGCAGATGACGCCCATTACTTTCCCGTTCATGCCAATGATTGTAGCTTTGTTTACAGGAACCGTATTTATGCTCTACATAGCAAAAATCCCAAAAAGAGGGGCTATCACAATTCTTGGAATTATTTCGGGTATTCTTTTGTTCATTACCGGGATGTTCTGGATGATGTCAGCATTTTTTGTGGTGTTAGGTATTATCGCGGATTTTATCTGCGCATCCGGTGGATTCAAATCTTTTAAAAGAAATATGGCGGCTTATTGCTTATTTGCGTTATCTCCTATGGGAGCCTATGTTCCAATGGCTATTATGCCCGCGCAGTTTGACGAGTTTATGAGCAAAAAAGGAGATGTATCTTCTTTCGCTGGTGTAATTGATTCTATTGGCGCAAACTGGTGGGCTATCCCGGCGATGCTGCTTGGGACAATTCTCTGTGCTTTCATTGGCGGCTTTATTGGCAAAAAACTGCTGAAAAAGCATTTTGAAAAGGCGGGGATTGTTTAAATGAAGATAGATCCCCGCACAAAATTACTTATTTTAGCTATAACCAGTATTTCCGTCTTTCTGAACGGGAGTATTACGATTGAGTGTATTTTTGCCGCATTACCTTTTCTGTTGCTGCTCAGTACAAAGAAGATTTATACGGCTTTAAAATATGCGGTATTGTTTCTTGCTTTACTGGCAATTCAGCTTTGGCTTGTTCCAATATTGCCAGTGGGTGCCGGCGGTATTATTTATATGTTTGCAGTTTACATTCGCAAGCTGATTCCCTGTTTTATGCTGGGGAGCCTGCTTATTTCTACCACGCGTGTCAGCGAGTTTTTAGCTGCAGTTGGAAAGCTCCGCTTGCCGAAAGGGTTCACCATTTCTCTTTCTATCACTCTGAGGTATTTTCCTACTATGGGGGAAGAATGGAATTCGATTAAGGATGCAATGGCTCTGCGGGGGATACCTGTAACAGCCGCAGGGATTCTCCGCCATCCTATGCGGACGATGGAGTATGTTTATGTCCCTATGTTGGTATCTGCTTCTAAAATATCGGATGAAATTACACAGGCCGCCATTACAAGAGGCATTGATCATGTACAAAGACGTACCTGTATGGAAACCGTTCGTTTTCATGTGATGGATATGCTGATTTTGGTTGTGTATATAACCGTGATTATTCTTGCGTTCCTGGCAAATGGAAAGGGGTGGTTCTGATGATTTCTTTAAAAACCGTTTCCTTTTCTTATGATGGGCAGGAGAATAATGGGCTGCATAATGTTTCCCTTGAGATTCCTAAAGGGCAATGTGTTCTGCTGTGCGGGGAAAGCGGCTGTGGAAAGACCACGATTACGCGCTTGATTAACGGGCTTATTCCACATTTTTTCAGCGGAGAACTGTCAGGTGAAATTTCTGTATGCGGGTTGGATGTAACAAAAACAGATATTGCGGATATTTCAGACTATGTAGGCTCTGTTTTTCAGAACCCACGCACACAGTTTTTTAATACAGATACAGACAGTGAGATTGTGTTTGGTTTGGAGAATCGGGCCTTACCACAAGAAAAACTAAAAATGAGCCTTGAGAAAACCAGCCGTGAATTAAATTTGTCTGCACTCCGTAAAAGAAATATTTTTGAACTTTCAGGCGGTGAGAAACAGAAAATCGCTTTTGCTTCTGTTTATGCAACGGAGTCAGAAGTCTTTGTCTTAGACGAACCATCCTCTAATCTGGATATGGGAGCCATTGAAGAATTGACTGATCTGCTTCAAAGAGTGAAAGCGCAGGGAAAAACGATTATTATTGCGGAACACAGGCTCTGGTATCTGATGGATGTTGCAGATCGTGTTGTTTATATGCACGGTGGGAAAATTCTGAAGGATATGACGCTTACCGATTTTCAGGCATTGCCCGAAAGTGAGATTCTTGCCATGGGGCTTCGGTGCAGAAACCTGTCTCATGTAAAGAAAACTGCTATCGCTCCAAAAACAAGCAGCAATGTGTTAGAAGTGCAGGGAATATCAGTCCGTCTTGGAAAACAGACAATCTTTCAAGATCTGAGTTTTACTGCTCATGGCGGAGAAGTCATTGCTGTTGTCGGGAAAAACGGTGTGGGAAAAACAACGCTTGCCCGTGTCTTGTGTGGATTACAAAAAAATGATAGTGGGACTGTATTGCTGCAGGGAAAGGCTCTCACAGAGAAGCAGCGGAGAAAGTGTTCTTACATGGTTATGCAGGATGTGGGGCATCAACTGTTTACGGACAGCGTAGAAGCTGAGTGTTTGCTTGGTGTGAAAGCCCCAGACGCCGCAACCGTTGAAAAGGCGCTTGAATGGCTTGATCTGCTGGATTTTAAAGACCGGCACCCGCTCTCTCTTTCGGGTGGCCAAAAACAACGGCTTGCCGTAGCGGTCAGTCTGCTTTGTGAAAAGGAGTTATTGATTTTTGACGAACCCACCAGTGGGCTTGATTTAAAAAGTATGCAGGAGGTGGGGAGGCTTGCAAAAGAACTGTCTGCACAGGGGAAGATACTGCTGATTATTACCCATGATTATGAATTTATCCAGACGATTTGCTCTCGTGTGCTGGTCTTAGAGGATGGGAAAATATCAGATGATTTATCTGGAACTGTGCACGGAACGGTTTTAGAAAAAATGAAAGGAGCAGGAAATGGAACAGAAAAAAAATAACACATTCAGTTGGGTCCTGCGGTTTGCGACACAGTGCAAAGGGAAAATGACAGCCTCTGTCTTATTGGCGATACTTGGCTCTGTGTGCGGGATTGTACCCTATTTTGCGGTTTCGCAGATTGTGATCCAGATTTGCGGACAGAATTATGACCTTACGCCCGTTGGTTTCTGGGCGCTTGCCGCACTTCTCGGCTATCTGGGGAGCACCTGGTTTGGAACGGTTTCTACCATACTCAGCCATCGCTCGGCTTTTACGATTTTAAAGAATATCCGGACAGAATTAACAGCGAAACTCTCCCGTGTGCCCATGGGTTATATTCTGGATACACCTTCCGGTAAATTCAAGACCCTGCTGGTGGATACGGTGGAAAAGCTGGAGCTGCCGCTGGCACACATGATACCGGAGCTGACAGCGAATATTCTTGTCCCGCTTCTGATGATGGTATATCTTTTTATCCTGGACTGGCGCATTGCCTTGATTTCGCTGATTACAATCCCTATTGGTCTTGTGTGCTACATGGGAATGATGAAGGATTATGCAAAGCGGTATGACCGTGTATTGACTGCGGGGAAAAATATGGATGCCGCCATTGTGGAATATATCGGCGGCATTGAAGTCATCAAAGCTTTTAACCAGAGCACTGCCTCTTATGGCAGGTATATGGATGCTGTAACAGAAAATGAAGCGGCAAAGACGACCTGGTTTAAGCAGACCAACAGCTTCTATGTGGCGGGTATTTCCATTATGCCGTCCTGTCTGCTGGGCGTATTGCCCTTAGGCGCCTATCTGTATATACAGGGCAGCCTGGAAACGCCGGTTTTGATTACCTGTATCATCCTCTCCCTTGGATTAGTCAAGCCACTGATCCAGGCACTGCAATATACGGACAGCCTTGCTATGGTGGATTCCACGGTCAAAGAGATTACAGGGCTTCTGGAAACGAAGGAAATGCAGCGGCCGGCAGAACGGGTAACGCTGCCTAATTCGCATATCTCTTTTCGGGATGTCTGCTTCGGGTATGGAAATACGGAGGTATTGCACCAGATCAGCTTTGACGCCGTACCGGGCGGTATGACAGCGATTGTAGGACCCTCCGGCTCAGGCAAGTCAACGGTGGCGCGGCTGATCGCTTCTTTCTGGGAGGCGGACAGCGGAGAAGTACAGATTGGCGGCATGGACGTGCGGAATATTCCCTTATCACAGGTCATGGATACCGTGGCTTATGTGTCCCAGGACAATTTTCTGTTTCATCTGTCCGTGAAGGAGAATATCCGCATGGGGAAACCGGGGGCGACGGACGAAGAAATTGTAAGCGCCGCAAAGCAGGCGAGCTGCCATGAATTTATCTCTGCCCTGCCAAATGGATATGATACGTTGGTGGGAGACGGAGGTGGGAGTCTGTCCGGCGGGGAGCGCCAGCGCATTGCCATTGCCAGGGCGATCTTAAAAAACAGCCCTGTGGTGGTACTGGATGAGGCTACCGCATTTACCGACCCGGAGAACGAGGCTGTCATTCAGGCATCCATCAATGAACTGGTAAAAGGGAAAACATTGATCGTCATTGCCCACCGCCTTTCTACCATCGTGGGCGCGGATAAGATACTGGTGATGGATCAGGGGTGCATCAAAGGCCAGGGAACCCACGAAGAGCTGTTAAGGAACAATTCCCTTTACAGAGAGCTATGGACTGCGCATATCAGCGCGAAAGATATGGGAGAGGAGGCGTCAGCATGATTCAACTGATGAAACGATTGTTAGACTTTTCGGGAAAACAGAGAAAGAATTTGATTGCATCTTTTGTTTTCAGCCTGCTGGATTCTGTTTTTGAGATGATGCCTATCATGGCGATCCTTACGGTTCTGTCAGGGCTGCTTTCGGCGGCGGAGGGCGGCGCCATGCCGGTTTCCGCTATATGGGTATCCCTTGCCATTATGGTGGTAAGCATTGCCGGACGAATCTTTTTTAACAACCTATCCTGTATCCGGAGAACGCTGGGCAGCTTTTCCATGTGCTCGGAAAAACGGCTGGAAATCGGCGAACATATGAAACATGTTCCCATGGGGTATTTCAATGAGAACCGGCTGGGCGAGATCGTAGCCGCCGTGACGACCACCCTGGGAGATATTGAGAGCAACGCCGTCATGGTTCTGGAAAAAGTGGCGGGAGGCTTTATTCATGCCCTTGTCATAGGCGTCTGGCTGCTTTTTTATGAATGGCATATCGGACTTTTGATGTTTGCGGGGCTGGCCGTTTCCATGCTGGTCTATGGGGGAATCCAGAAAGCAGGTAAAAGACTGTCTCCCAGACGGCAGGCCGCACAGGCGAATCTTGTGACGGGTTTTCTGGAATATATCCAGGGAATGGGCGTTGTGAAGGCCTTTGGGTTGGGAGAAATGTCGGGAAAAGCGGTCAATCAGGCAATCGGGGAAAGCGCGGACGCCAACATCATTCTGGAAAGTGTCTTTTCCTCGCTGACTGGCGTTTACCAGACGATTTTCAAGCTGGCAAAATCCGCAATCTTAGTCGTTGCCCCTTATCTGCTGCTGGGCGGTGAGATCACACCGGTCAAGTGCCTGCTTCTGCTGGTATCAAGCTTTATGATCTACTCCAGTGTGGAGCTGGTGGGAAGTATGGCCTCCGTGGCCCGTGTCATCGATGCCTCCCTGGACCGCATGGAGACCGTTATGGATACGCCGGTATTGGATGAACATGGCGGGGATATTTCGCTGGACCATTACGACATCGAGCTTGCCCACGTTTCCTTTGCCTACGGACAGGAAAATGTGCTGCAGGATGTAAGCGCGGCCATTCCGGAAAAGACAACCTGCGCCATCGTAGGGCCTTCCGGCTCCGGCAAAACGACCCTTGTAAGCCTCATCGCCCGCTTTTGGGATGTGCAGAAAGGGAAAATCTGTGTGGGCGGAGATGATGTAAAAGATTTTACCTGCGACAGCCTGCTGAAACATTTCTCCATTGTGTTCCAGAATGTCTATCTTTTTGAGGATACCATTGAAAACAACATCAAATTTGGCAGGCCGGACGCCACCCGGGAAGAGGTGATCGAGGCGGCGAAAAAAGCGTGCTGCCATGAATTTATATCGTCATTGCCGGAAGGCTATCATACTCTTGTGGGCGAGGGCGGAGCCTCCCTTTCCGGCGGGGAACGCCAGCGCATTTCCATCGCCCGGGCCATCTTAAAGGATGCGCCGATCATTATTTTAGACGAAGCCACCGCCAGTGTGGACCCGGAGAATGAGCGGGAGCTGCAGGCGGCGATTGCGGAGCTGACAAAAGACAAGACCATTATTATGATTGCCCACAGGCTCTCCACAGTTCGGAATGCCGACCAGATTCTTGTTTTGGATAAGGGCCGGATTGTTCAGCGCGGCACACACAGGGAGCTGATGGAAAAACAGGGGCTGTACCGCCGTTTCGTTCAGATGCGGGAGACGGCAATCGGCTGGAACCTTGGAAGAAAAGAAAAGCTGCAGGCAAATGATTAAAAGAAAGATCAGGAGGAAATTTCAATGAAAACAACGCAGAAATGGAATGTCAGGGATGTAATCACCACGGTGCTGCTTACGGTGCTGCTCATCGTCATACAGCTTATTGTGAATATGGTCTGCATGGCAAACGATTTTGTCAGCATGGTGCTGTCAGTGGGCTTTACCATGTTTTTGTGCGCTCCGGTCTATTTTCTCATGGTAAGCCGGGTACGTAAGCGTTTCGTGACGCTGATTTACATGACCATACTGGGGCTTGTGTTCCTCATCATGGGAAACTGGTATCTGCTTCCCTATTATATCATCGTTGGCATCATCTGTGAGGCGATTCTTTGGAGGGATGGCTGGGAATCAAAAAAGAAAATGACGGCAGCATGGTCGGTGGCAAGCCTTTTGTACAACGGCGTAAATCTTCTGCCCATCTGGTTTTTCTGGGATACTTACGAAGCCTTTGCCCTCTCCAGCGGCATGGAGCAAAGCTACATTGATTCCTTTGTACGCTATTATACCTCCCCGGGGTGGCTTACGTTTATCATCCTCTTTACGGTGCTGGGCGGTTTCCTTGGCAGCCTGGTGGGAGGGAAACTGGTCAACAAGCATTTCAAAAAAGCGGGAGTCCTCTGATGGGGCGCAGGAATCTCGCCGTCCCGGTGAAACTGTGGGCGTTACTCTGTGCGATCATCGGCATATCCCTGACTGCCGATACTTTACTGACCTGCGTTCTGACAGTCACGGGTTTCATTTATCTGGGAGCGCAGCGCAACTGGCGGTTCCTGCGCTCCATGGCAGTTTTTTACGCAGTGCTTGGGATACTTTTGTACCTGATCCGGTTCCACGACTTCCATCCGGCGGTATTTTCCGAATTTTATGTGCTGATGTTTTGGAACCTGACGCCGGTGTTCCTGGTATCATGGGATCTTGTCACCACGCCGCCCGGGGAGTTGGCGTCCTTTCTGTCCCGCATCCATATGCCGACCCCTGTGATTCTCGGTTTGCTGGTCATGTTCCGATTTTTTCCTACCATGAAGTCGGAATTGGGGAGTGTCTGGCTCTCCATGCGCAACCGGGGCCTGACCGCGCCGGCTCAGCTTGTCAGCCACCCGGCGGTGTCCTGTGAATATGTGCTGGTACCCTTGCTGCTGCGCTGCCTGCAGATTGCCGATCAGCTCTCTGTCTCCGCTGTGGCCCGCGGGGCGGAACGGCCTGGAAAGCGGGGCAGCTATTATGGGAAGAGGTTTGACGCCATGGATGGTATTTGCCTGGCGCTCTGGACTGGGGCGACGGCGGTATTCCTCTTTGTGGGAGGTGCACGGATATGATCGCTCTTAAGGATGTATCATTTCAATATGAAGGCTGCGAAGAGGGAGTTCATGAGATTGACCTTACCGTCCGTGACGGGGAATGTGTCGTGCTGACAGGCCCGTCCGGCGGCGGGAAAACGACGCTGACAAGGCTGATAAACGGTCTGGCCCCCTCTTATTATCAGGGAACGAAAAAGGGTGACATCTGGATAAACGACACAGAGATTGCTTCTCTGCCCGCCTGGAGGATTGGGCAGGAGATTGGCAGCGTGTTTCAGGACCCCAAGAGTCAGTTTTTTTCCTCGGAGCTTGCGGGGGAGGTAGCCTTTGCCTGTGAAAACTATGGAATGGCGAAGCAGGAAATACGGGAACGCACGGATGAGGCCATCGCTTCCTTGGGATTGGAGGCCCTGCGGGCGCGTCCTCTGGATGTGCTGTCCAGCGGCGAGAAACAGCGTGTGGCGGTGGCGTCGGTCTATGCGCTGCGCCCTCATACCTATGTCTGCGACGAGCCCACGGCCAACCTGGACAGCGAGGGGGCTGTAAGGCTTGCGGACATACTTCGGAAATTGAAAGATGAGGGAAACACCCTGATTATAGCAGAGCACCGGCTGGCATGGTTAAGCGGCATTGCCGACCGCTTTGTCTATGTATCGGGGGGAACCATCCAGTGGGAAAAGACACCGGCACAGATGAGGGAGCTTTCGGAGGAAGAACGAAAACGGTATGGTCTGCGGGAAATCACGGAAACGGAGCCTTCTCTGCCGGGGGTTCCTGAAAGCGCCGGAAAGGAGTCACTTTTCTGCCGGAATCTGACCTGCAGGCGAAAAAAGGCACTCATTTTTGAAGACCGGAATCTCTCTTTGCCCGTCGGGAAGATCACCGCCCTCACCGGCAAAAACGGTGCGGGAAAAACCACCCTCGCTATGGTTCTGGCGGGGCTGCAAAAGCAGAGCAGCGGGGAAATCTGTATCGGCGGCAGGAGCTTGTCTGCCGCAAAGCGCAGAAAAGCGGTGTGGTACAGCTCCAACGATACGGGAACCCAGTTTTTTACCACCAGTGTTGCAGATGAATTGCTGCTTCATACCGACGCTTCTCCCGGCCGGCTGGAGCGGGCAAGAGCGCTGCTGAAAACACTGGGTCTGTACGCTTATAAGGATGCGCACCCTGCCGCCCTTTCCGGCGGCCAGAAGCAGCGGCTCTCCATCGCCTGCGGCTTGTTATCCGACAGGGAAATCCTGCTGTTCGACGAGCCCACGTCCGGGCTGGACGGAGGAAACATGCGAAAAATCGCCAACCTGCTGACAGAGGCCGCAGCCGAAGGAAAAACGATAGGGGTCATTACCCATGATAAGGAGTTTATGCAGGCATGCTGTGATTTTCGGTGGGAATTTGAACTGCCATTATAAGATTATTAGTGATGTTTAGAAAGGTGGAAAATAATGAAAGCAGAAGAAACATGGGCGGAACAGGCAACCTATATGTATGATTTTCATATTCAGGAGCTTCAAGAAACAGGACCGATGTGGGAAAAACTTTTGAAAAAATATTTAGGAAATATACCAGGTAAAAAAGTTTTGGATACAGGATGTGGAACTGGTTTTTTGTCAGTTATTTTAGCTAAGGATGGGTGGAAAGTCACAGCAATAGACAACAGTTCAGATATGCTGGAACAGGCAAAAGTAACTGCTGAGCAGTATGGATTATCGGAATATATTACTTTTTTGAAGCGAGATGCAGAACATACAGAGTTGGCGAGTGATACGTTTGATGCTGTAGTCTCTCGCCATGCTTCATGGTTATTTAGTGAACCTGCAACAGCATATAAGGAATGGTTCCGGTTACTTAAATCAGGTGGAACATTGATGAATTTGGATGCGAATTGGTGTATACCATTAGGAACTAGCGCAGCAGCAGCACAGTTTGTGGAAGATGAAAAAGAACTAATAAAACGGTATGGCGAGTTCCAAGATCATTACCATGATAAGGAAATGATGGTGGCTTTGCGACAGCTTCCATTAGCATTTCAAGAGCGTCCTGAATGGGATAAAAAGGTTTGTGAGGATTTGGGGTTCCATTCAATCGAATATGATTTTCTTTTAGAAGAGGGGTATTGGAATCCTTTTTTGACATTGCGCTACCGTGCTATTCCGACCTTTGTGCTAAAAGCTGAAAAGTGATAGGGGGCGAAATGGTTGAAGCCAGAACGAAAACAATTATTTAAGAAAACAAAACTTTCTAAAGCTGTAAAGGAAATAAATTCGCTAGAGCTGCAGGAGAAAGCGAAAAATAGATATGCTAAATTGCTTGCTGAGAATACGTTGATCCATCCGGTATTAGAAAAGCATTTGCGACAGTCTATTTTGCCTGCTGTAGCTGTTTATGAAGTGCTATTATCTGCAGGTTTTTCAAAAGAAATAGCCTTTCAGGTAATACGAAGTTCTGTGTTAGAAGCGGCAAGACCAATGTCAAAAATATTTCAGACTGTTGGAAGATTACCGTTCTTTTTTTTGCTACTCAGAAAAATGTGTCCTTTATCAGTTAGAATGGAGTTTGGCGATCCGGGCTGGAAAATGGAATGGAAACGAAATGATTGTAATGGAATCGAATGGAACTGTCATGAGTGCTTTTATGTTGATAGGTTAAAGTATTATGGTGTTCCAGAGCTGGTTTCTATTTTCTGTGAAAGTGACGATGTTGTGTATGGAAATATTCCCGGTGTAATATGGGGGCGAACAAAAACTATCGGAGGTGGAGCAGAAATTTGTGATTTTCGTTTTTATAATCAACGCAAAAAATGGAGGGATGTATGAAAAAGATTTTATCATTTCTACTTTTGCTTTCATTGTGTTTAGCTTTTTCTGATTCCGTAATGGCAAAAGAAACTACCAATGATTATGAAACGGTAATAGATATGGTTGCAGAAGAATATATCGGAAAAACTATTCCGGGAGCCAGCATTATTATTTCTGAACATGGCGATATAGTTTTTGCGAAGGGGTACGGTTACGCAGATATTGAACAACAAATACCGATTGAACCGAGCTCTACAGTTTTTGAGTGGGGATCTATTACAAAAACTTTCGTGTGGGTAAGTGTAATGCAACAGGTTGAACTTGGACATATTGATTTATCCCAAGATATTCACACCTACCTTCCTGATGGGTTTTTGAAAAATATACAGTATGAGACTCCCATCACAATGTTACATCTTATGAATCATACGGCAGGGTTTGCAGAACAGTTATTTGATTTACGTTACCAGGAAAACGATATAGAACAATCGTTAGAAGATGTTTTGTCCATAAATCAGCCAGAACAGGTGTTTGAACCTGGAACTGTTAGTGCGTATTCAAACTGGGGTGCTGCCTTAGCAGCGTTGATTGTAGAACGAGTTAGCGGTCAAGATTTTGCTGAATATGTCCATGAACATATTTTATCTCCGCTTTCAATGAGTCAGACTGCTGTTAGGCCGCAATGGAATGATTGTTCTGCCATTATTGAGAAAAAAGCAGCAGGTTATTCCTTTTCTGCTTACAATGAAACATTTCAAGTCGAAGACTGGATGCGATTTCGGATGTATCCGGCTGGTTCTATGAACGGAACATCTTTAGATTTAATGAAATATGCAAATGAATTGGCAAAAATGCCAGATACTTCGTCAATACTGTTTCAGGATACACAAACAAAAAATCTAATGTTTTCAGAAACATATTGTTCATTTGGGGCAAATGCAGGTTTATCACATGGATTCTGGCAATATCCAAATAATTCCGGTATTTTAGGGCATGAAGGCGGTACATATGGATTTAAGTCCCAATTTTGGGTGCAGCCGGAAACTGAAAGGGCCATTGTAATTTTAACCAATGTAATGGAAACGGATTTCTGTTCAAAGATAATGGAAGCACTTGTACAGCAATCTACCATACAATCCTCAACTTTAATAAGTCCAAAGGAAGAACTTTGTGATTTTGAAGGTGATTATTTACCGGCACGTTCTTCATGGGGAAATGTAGCGGAAATACAAGGACATATGCAGACAATTCAAATATCAGCAATAGCGGATGGTCAGTTATTGCTCAAAATGCCTTTTATGGGGAAAGAACAGATTTATGAACAAACAGATCAGTATCAATTTTATTGTGCCGATGCTATTCCAGAGGAACAAGTGATTGCTTTTTCGATAAAAGATGGTGACATTAGTACTATGAGTTTTCGCTTGGCGCATGATTATATTCCTGCTGATGCAGTGACAGGAGTTACCGGTACGATTCTATGCGTTGGGATCTATGTCCTTTGTATATTTTATTGGGTAACCGTGTTATGCATCCGAATAGGAAGACGCTTATTCAAAAAAGTTAGACTATCTATAAAAATGGAAATTTTTTCCTTGTGTGGCTTGTTTTTGGGAGCGAGCGGAATTATTGGATTGTCACAGTGGATTTCAAACTATACTGTTAGCAGTACACAGTTGAATTGTATTGTCGGATTTAATTGGATAATTGGCTTAGCTGGAATTTTATTATGCATCTTAACTTTAATTAAAGATAAATTTAGACATGCAAAAATAATGTTGATGGTATTTATGATACAGTTCGTTTCTACCTATCAAATGGGTTTTCTTACCTTTAATTGGAAGTAAAACAGCGATTAAATGAGAAGATTTGTTTGATAAATAGGTAAAAATGCGGTGAGTTGAAGATGCCATAAAGTTTTTAAGGAGGTGGTGGATCATGGGAAATTAGCTGTTTTGGATTTAGGAGAACCCGGCAGACAGATTGGGGAAAAATTGTTTATTTTGCTTGATGCGGAGCAGCAGCGGGAATTAACTCATTATGTTCTTACCAGGAATAAACAGGATTGCACTTCTGCTGAAAATTCATATGCCATTTCTCATACTTTCACCCCGCAGGCAGATGTAGAATTGCCATTGACAGAAATCCACGAGGGTGATCTGTATTTTTGTCTGGAAGAAAGGAAGGTATCTGTCCGAAGAAAAAAGGTGGATTTGTCAGCCAGGGAGTTTAATACTCTTTACTTATTGCTTATGAACCGAAAACGTGTAATGACCTTTGAAATCATAGCCTACCATGTGTGGGGTGAGGAATATGTTGAAAATGGACTTACTGCAATCCATAACATAATGAGTCGGTTGCGGCAAAAGCTCAAAATATCCTCCGATATTCCAGACTATATTATCAGTGTGCGTGGTGTTGTCTACAAATTTGATGTCATACAGCAAAAGAAGTGAAATTACAACATCCTGATTAGCTTCTGGTAAGAAAGTGAACGGAGGCTGATTACTATACCCTATATAATGTCCCCGTAGTAACTGATTTGGGGAAGTATAAAAGTATGCCGTTTTAATCTATTTGTGCTCCCCGGATATGGGGGCAGACATGCACATTTGGAAATTTCAATATTTCTACAGAAAACGACAACGATATAGACGAATATCTTTTAGTGCCGCAGCTCAAAAGGCTGCGGCGCTTTTTGTATCGACATATTTTTATCTTTTCTCCCTAAAATCTGCAAAATGCCCCTTTGAGCGCATACCTGAAACAAAACAGGTACGCGCTCTTTTCATATCTGCGGATAGGTCAAGCCTGACTAATACTGTTGTTGTAGAAAGCAGTCCTAGATGCCGTTCCCCACCCCTCTGATTTCGATTTTGCTTATCACCTAAAAAATCGAAATTGGAGGAATTACCCATGAAAGAAATCAATCTGCGGGATTATTACCCGTTTTATACAAATGATGTGATAGTTGAAGTGCCGGACGAGGTTGCTGATCTGCTTCGGGAATATAAATTGGCTGAAGCTGCTTATATCCTGCGTACATACCGGCATAAGGCATATTTTTCCCTGGATTACGATGTCAACGTAGAGCGTGATGCTCTGGTGATTGTTTTGACGCCGGCTGAAATCATGGAGCAGAAAGAGGAAAATGCCCGGCTGTATCAGGCCCTTGCTGCCCTTCCTGAGAAACAGCGGAACCGGATATACGCGCATTTTTTTCTTGGTATGAGTAAGTCAGAGATTGCAAAAGCGGAAGGTACGCATAAGAGCCGAATCACCCGCTCTATCAATGCCGGTCTGCGAAACCTGGAAAAATCTCTAAAAGAAATTTCCTGACAGACGGCAACTTTACCCTCAAAAATGAAATGAATAATAGAGGGACATATTCGGTGGACAAGTCCGCTGGGTGTGGCCATGCAGCAATGCTCCGGCCCATCCCAAACTGTGAAATGTCATAACTGCCGTACCCTCGCTGCTCTTTGACAACTGAATATACGTTGCTATAGGTACGTCATTCTGTGTTTCGAGCGGCAAATGGGGCGGCGCAAAGACAGGCAGCCAGGGAGGTGATGAATCAGGCTGTCCGAGCGATCAACGCAACTCATTGACCTGGCTGTGGCAGGCTGGGCGCGATGACAGCACAGATTATAATGGTACTTTTTCACAATCCCTCACAGACTTGAAGGGAAGTCCCTGCGGTGTACGCTTGCTCTGGCAAAGCGGCGGCATATGCGGGGCTATGATGCGGTGAAGCTAACCGCAGCCTATAGCAACCCCGCTTTGTATATTCAGAGCTGCCGGGGGGCGTGGCAAATACGGCAAGTAAAATCGAAATCAGATACAATAGGCCGGACCTGTGTAATTGTATACAGGTCCGGTTTATGTTTTTGCGAATAAACGAGGTAATTATTGGAAAGAATTGAAGGTGAAGGTGGTGATTGAAAGTGACAAGTAATGAAATGAAACAGCCGATTTCCCCCGAACAGCTTGTAGATATTCGGGATGTGAAAATTGATCGTTCACTCCCAACAGAAGAAAGAATCAAATCTTTTGTTGAGCAAATTAAAAATCCGTATCAATTCAAGGTTGGAGATACTGTTGTACGGGTAGCGTTTGCCAATACACAAAACACGATAACCGACAATTTCCTTAATATGATTGCCTCCATGTGAGACAAGTTCTGGAAGAAATTGGCGCTATTTTTCTTAATGACAGCGTGGACTTTCGCTGGTGTTCATGTTATAATGAGTGTGGACAAAATCAGCGAAACTCCGGTTGCTTTACAATAAACAACGGGAGTGGCGAATTATGCAAAAAATATTAGATAAGAAGTATCATGCCGCCATCTACCTAAGGTTATCAAAGGAAGATGGCGACTTTTCTGTTTCCGGCGAAAAAAAAGAAAGTAACAGTATTGCAAATCAGCGTAAGTTGATTATGGAATACCTGAAGAAACATCCTGAAATAGTTTTAGTACAAGAATTTTGTGACGATGGTTATACCGGCACAAATTTTGTTGAGGTAAGATAACGATACCTTTTTTGCAGAGGGTGTTATCTTACCTCTTTTTGATGTATGTTAGATAGCATAACTCTTTACGTCGGCTC